>DSLFC04102__coassemble_690_pt1 | contig 35201 bp, 32 predicted proteins | sample DSLFC04102__metabat2_low_PE_004 | metagenome-assembled genome bin DSLFC04102
TCGCCCTGGCGTTTGACCTCAAAAAGCTATGGATGAAGCGGGAACACAACCGGCTCAAAACGCGTGTGTCTCTCAAAATGGTTTCGTAGTTCTCGCAAAAATTGAAAAGCTGTTCACATGTGGCTCTGTTTTTCGACAGTCCCTGGTTTCTTATACCTCTTTTCGCTTTGGCTGGTTGCTTTTTGAGGCTATGCCACCGTTTTTCTCTTGATTCGTTTGCAAAATGGGCGTGCCGCAGAAGTTGCTTTCTGCAACACGCCCACCAATCAGTATCATATCTACGCATTTCAGACGCAAAAGGCGAAGTACTATGCGGCTTCTGGCGGTGTGTCAGCACTACGGTAATATAATTCCTTACGCTGACTACTAGAACGGTTTTAAAATGCGTAGAAACAGGGAGGTTAAAGAAAATGAAAGCAGTTATTTACGCCCGTTATTCCTCCGATAATCAGCGCGAAGAAAGTATTGAAGGCCAAATCCGGGAGTGTACCGCCTTTGCTGAAAAGAACAATATCACCATTTTGCGCCACTACGTAGATCGGGCCTTTTCCGCCAAGACCGATAACCGCCCTGAATTTCAGAATATGATCAAGGACAGCGGTAAGCGCCTGTTCGATATGATTATCGTCTGGAAGCTGGACAGGTTTGCCCGAAACCGCTATGACAGCGCACGCTACAAAACCGCTCTGAAAAAGAACGGGGTTAAGGTGGTGTCTGCTACTGAGGTTATTTCTGATGGGGCCGAGGGTATCATTTTGGAAAGCGTGCTGGAGGGGTACGCCGAATACTACTCCGCCGACCTGTCCGAAAAGGTAGTCCGGGGCATGACGGAGAACGCCTTAAAATCCAAGTATAACGGCGGCACCCGCCCTATTGGCTATCTGATTGACAGCGACCAGTGCTTCCAGCTTGACCCGCTTACCGCACCCTTTGTCCGGGAGGCATTTCAGCGTTACGACGAGGGGGCCACCATGACCCAAATCCGGGACTGGCTCAATGAGCAGGGCGTAAAGAACACACGAGGCCAGAAAATGACCTATAACAGCGTCCAGCACCTTTTGAACAATCGCCGCTATATCGGAGAATACACCTACCGGGACATTGTGGTTCCCAACGGGATTCCCACTATCGTCCCTCAAGACCTCTTTGACCGGGTACAGGAGAAGTTGGCGAAGAACAAAAAGGCCCCGGCCCGCCACAAGGCCGAGGACGATTACTTACTACCAAACTGTTCTGCGGCTATTGCGGAGCCTACCTCTGCGGCGAGAGCGGCACCAGCCACACGGGGAATGTCCACCACTACTACAAGTGCGTGTCAGTGAAAAAGAAGCGCACCGAGTGCCACAAGAAGTCCGTCAGGAAAGACTGGATAGAGGATTTGGTGGTCAGCGAAACCATGAAGATGGTGATGGACGATAAGGCGATTGAGGCCATCGTGTCCATGCTGATGGACTTGCAGGACAGGGAGAATGTCAACTTGCCCCTCTATGAACAGCAGCTGCGGGAGGCGGATACAGCCATTCAAAATCTCTTGAACGCCATCCAGCAGGGTATCTTGACCAAGTCCACGAAAGGCCGTCTGGAAGAGCTGGAGGCCACAAAAGAGGAATTGGAAACCAAGATTGCCTGCGAAAAGTTGGCAAAGCCCAAGGTCAACGCCGAGTTTATGACCTTCTGGCTCCACCGCTTCCGCAAGTTGGATGTGCGGCAGAAGTCCCACAGGAAGATGCTGATCGATACCTTTATCAACGCCATTTTCCTCTACGATGATAAAATGGTGATTACCTTTAACTACAAGGACGGGACGGACACTATCACTTTTGATGACCTCAAAACCGCATTGGCCGATCAGAAAACAGGTTCGGATTTGGATTGCTCAACTGCACCACGAGAGAACGCCGGTTAAATTGCGGCGTTCTCTCTTTTTGTGGGTGCGAAGAACCAAAGCGCTGGGGCGGGTAGTGTCCACATTCGCCTGGCGGAAAGCTTGGCTTCAGCTAGTGCAGGTTGTATACAGCGCAAATTCCCCGTGGTGCATGTGGCTGGCGATGGGGGAAGGGCCGGCCAGCGGGCGGGAGGCCCAACTTTGGCTCTATTGCCGTGCCTGTTTTCACGGCGACGCTTGAAGGCGGCTGCGGCGCCATGGGGAAGCGTTATTTGTTCGCCGTTTCTTTCAGAGCCCAGGCGGTCAGCGGCGCGATGTATTCCCTGGAGGACGAGTCCCAGGAGCGCCCCAAGGACTTCCCCATTGAAGCCTCGTAGTCGCTTTTATCCTTTTTGCCCGCTATCATGGCGGCGAATACCTTCATCATCAGCCTGTCGCCCAGGGACATTTTTTCATACCGCAGGCCGCTCTGCATGTAAAAATGGGGGATGTGCGCCAATTCCTCGGGGGTGAAATTGGCGTTCCACACCTGAGCGATCGTCTCCTGTGCGGCGCTTGGGGTGGCGCCGGTGGCAAAGACGGCCAGCCGCTTCGCCTTGCTTTGGGCAAACAGGGCTTTCGCCTGCTTCAGCCCGTCTATACGCCCCGCGTGGAGCCGTCCGCCGAAAATCATCACGGCGGACTCCCCCACGGCTTGGACCGACGCCGCCTTAAAATCCAGCACTGGGCAATCCAGCGCCTGGCCGATCCACTGGGCATACTGCCGGGTAAAGCCGGTGACGCTCTTGTAGATTACGACAATCTGCCTATTCATGGGATGCAGCCTCCTTCGGGATTTGTACAAACGCCGGATAGGTCCCTTCCATCGGGTCCTACATCTCCCTTTTGGGGAAAATAAGGGGGAAAGCGGAAGATGGCCCCGATGCCAGCGGCATAGGCCGCCTGTGCCGGCGGTGCGTGGGGGCCATGGGCGCCGCCTTTCTCGGGGAGGAGATCAATTCTGGAAGCGGAACTGCTGCTGCGTGATCAGGGGATAGCTGGCAAGAGCGCTGCCGTCCAGGTCTTCCCGGTGCATGTCCACCCCGGTAATTTGGCGGTTTTCGTAGGTGGTATAGTAGTAGATGCCCCGGTCCACATTGCAGCAGGAGGAATAGACCGTGATCTCGTAGCGGTCGCCTTCGGCGCGGGCGCAGCCCCGGGTTTGGGCCACGGAATCCAGGATATGGAAGAACTGGCTGACGCCCTCCGCCTCCGAGGGCCCCGATACGGCGTTGAGACGGGTAAAGGTGGCGCGGACGAAGCGCGATGACGACGACAGGTCCCCCGGCAGGCCCGTGGCGCCCATGCCCAGGCAATAGGGCCGAAGGTCCAACCCTTTGGCGAAGGTATTGCGGGGGGCCTCCCGGGTGAGTTGCATGTAGTCGTTCAGGCGGAACATCTGATAATCGAAGGGCGGCTCGTTGGTCAGCACGCCTGCGGGGTTATCGTGGATCTTCAGCCCCTCCCGCAGCGATTCCACCACGATGGCGCCGCTGGGATCGGCGATGAGCCAATGCAGGGGGGCCAGGGGGAGCCGGGGGCTAAAGGGCAAGCGGATCAGGTTGACCCGGGACAGGGCCTCCCTGGCCTCAATCAGGTTGGCGCACTGGCCCAGCAGCCAGGGGATAAACTCGAAGGGGGCCACGTTATCCCAGCCCTCCCTTTCCGGCTTGTAGTCCGCGCTGGCGGGAAAATTCAATCCCGCCATGCTCAGCCCCTTTTCGTTGGTGGCGTCGTAGTACAGCGGGTATCCGTCCGCCACCAGCGCCATGCCGATCAAAGCGTAGTGCCGGTGCGCAGCCGGGACCCGGCGGAAGGGGAAGGGAAACGCCCGGGGCGCGATGACGACGCGCTCGCCGTAGGCGCGGTCGAGGTCCAGGTTCCTGCCAAAATAATGAGCTCCCGAAGTATAAGTTACCGCCGTACACATCGGCATTGCCTCCCATTCCTTGCCCGTGATGCCTCCATTATACAGCATTCCCGGGCAAACGCAATCCATTGTTTGGAAGAAAAAAGGGGGCCGCAGCCCAGGTGTCCCTGGGGACGCGGGAGCGGCGCGGGCGGAGGGGGCCGGTCCCAGAGATCGGGCGCTCCGTGGACCGGCTCCCAGGGGGATGGGCCGCCATGAGCGGGACAATGGGCGGGCGGATGGGCCCGGCTCCGTGCGGACTGGCGCCCAGGGGGATGGCCCGCCATGAGTGGGGACGGAGGACGGGTCTGGTCCCAGAGGCAGGGGGGCTCCATGGACCGGCTCCCAGGAGAATGGCCCGCCATGAGCGGGGCGGAGAGGGGCCGGTCCCAGAGGCCGGGGCCTGGGGGACACGGCGCTGCGCCTGTCTCAGGCCCCATACCGCTGCGACCAGTCCATAATTGAGAGGAACACGATGTAGAGGCCCTTGCCCTTTTCGGAAAGCCGGTATTCCGTATGGGGAGGGATCTCGTTGTACTGGGTGCGGATGAGCAGGTCCTTTCTTTCCAGGGATTTTAGCGTGGTGGAGAGCATGGTGTTGGTGATGCCCGGGATTTGCCGGCGCAATTGGCCGAAACGCAGGGAGTCGTTTTTCGTGAGCTCGTATAAGACGCGCAGCGTCCACTTGTTGCTGAAAAGCTCCAGCGCGCTTTGCACCGGACACGCCGCGTCCGTGTCCGGATTGATTCGGGAGATGATTTCCCGATACGCCTCAAAACCGGCCTCCTGATCCATAGAAACCGCCTCCCGGTATGTGGAGCGATACCTAGTATGCCTAAACTGCGTACTTGATTTTGCATCATTACACAGTATAATAATAGTACTTGGTTATGTCAAGGGACCGGAGGGGTCCGACCATCACGCCAAGAGGAGGTATGCCATGGAAACGATGCAGGCGATTCTCAGCCGCAAGTCGGTACGCAGCTACACGGGAAAAAAGATATCGAAGGATGCGCTGAATACCATCCTGAAGGCGGCGAAAGCCGCCCCGGTGGGGTTGGGGCGCTATGAGGCGATGCACCTGACCGTCATCAAAAACCCCCGGCTGCTGGAAGCGCTGGAGGAAAATATGAGGGCGGTATTCAAAAACCCGAAGGCCTCCGCCTTCTACGGCGCACCGGAGCTGGTCCTGGTTTCCGGCAAAGCCGCCGGAGACGCGCCGGGCAACACCGACTACTCCAACGCGGCGGTTATGGTGGAAAATATGGCGCTGGCCGCCGTCGGCCTGGGGGTAGGCTGCTGCCACATCTGGGGCGCCGTCATGGCGCTGGACGCGAATCCGGAGCTGGTCAAAAAGTTGGAGCTGCCCGAGGGCTTTACCCCCCTGTGCGCCATCGCGCTGGGGGAGAGCCAAGAAGTCTATCGGGAGCGGCACATCCCCGAGGACAGAATTGCGGTTCAAACCATCGAGTAAACGAAATCCCCAGCGGGAAAGGAGCGGCGGACATGAATGAAGTGCTGGAATACCTGAAGGACTGCGGCACATTTTACATCGCCACATGCGAGGGAAGCCAACCCCGGGTGCGGCCCTTCGGCGCCGTGTGCGCATTTGAGGGAAAGCTCTATATCGTCACCAACAACCAGAAAAAAGTATACCGGCAGCTGAAGGAGAACGGCAAGGTAGAACTGTGCGGGATGCGGGACGGCACCTGGATTCGGGTGGAAGGGGAGGTCGTGGAGGATCTCCGCCGGGAGGCCCGCGCCGCCATGATGGACGCCAACGCCGCCGGGCTGAGCAGCCTGTACACCGTGGACGACAATCTGATGACCGTGTTCTGCTTTACCCACGGCACCGCCGCCATTTATTCCTTCACGGCGGAGCCCATCGTATACAATTTCTAAAGGGCGCAAAAGCCCACAGGCCGCCGCCTGTGGGCTTTTTGCGCCCGGGGGAATCCCATGTTTACGTTTCAAACCGGCTCCATGGAGGAAGCGCGCCATTTTGCCGCCCGATGGCTCAGGAATCCTTTCACCTGCATGGACATTGCTGCCGCGTTTGCGAAAGTTGTTGCTGGAATTGCCGATGACGGGCATGAGAATGGTTTGCTGGTCTTCACCGGCTGCGGGAGCAAAAAGGAAAAGGCAGAGGGAGACGGCCCAAAGCTGCCCAAAGCCCCGCGTGAAATGGGGGGCGAAACCGCCTGAAAGGCACGGCGGAACCGTGGATCTGTCCGCGCAATGCGAAAAAGAAACCCAAACCAGAAAGGCTGGCTGTTGCGCCAACCAATAGCAGCCATCTTGATACGCATAAAGACGCTTTAGATTCACCGCTACTTTACATAGGAGAATTACCGCAGGACAAGGAGTATATTTCATAAGGCCATCGCGAACTATTTTGTAGCGCATTCTAGTGAATATGGGAATGAAGTTCTCCCTTGGGCAGCCTGAACCGGTTTTTAAGCGGATGACTTCTGCAATCATACATTCGCAGAAAGATGTCAGCTTTTATTTTCGACTTTTACGAGCATGGCGCAGGGCGGCAGCACAAATCTTATGAATTTTGTAAAAATACCGATTTCGATTGCTCTCGGCATTGTTCTGGGAGCGATTACGGGTTATTTCTTCAGCTTATTTTTTGAAACAGCATACGCCCACAACTACTGCCTTAGAAACAGCATGAAAGCAGCCGTGTTCTGGATGCGGCCTTTATGCTCATGGCGATTGAAACATGGTTGGAGGAGATTGTGCCGGTATCCGGATTGCTTGCCGTAGTCAGCATGGCTGGCACAGTAAAAGTCGAAAGCGTCGCACGGGTGACAAAACGACTGTCTGAAAAATTCAGCAAGATTTGGATAGCAGCAAGAGTAATCCGATTCGTATTGGTTGGCGCTGCAGCTGATGTCGGGTATACCCTTGATGCGGGCATTGCGGCGTTGCCGATGATTTTTATTGCGCTTGTTTTCCAGCCGGTAGGCGTTGTCCTTTGCTGGGTGTGAACATCTCTAACGGGTAAAGAGTGCCTTTTCTGTGTGATCGCCTATCTTCCGAAAGCCGCTGTTCAAGCGGCCATCGGTTTTGTACCGCTTGCGATAGGGTTGCCTTGTGGTCAAATTGTTTTGTAGACTGCGGTTGCCGCAATTTTGGTTACGGCGCCGTTGGGTTCGCTGGGAGTCGATTTGACTTATAAGCGTTTATTGAAAAGAGAGGAACAAGGGAGTCGATTCTAGAGATAGAATATCAAGGTCAAATCAGAAAACTAAACTTGTGGGTCGTAAAACCTGTGCGGACTGCCATATTTCTGGGTAAAGCCGTAATTCCGCAAAAAGATGAGGCGTACATGCCCAGAACAGGTCATGCGTTTGAACGCGAAAGAATGGTAGCCGCGATACCCATTGCATCAAAATAGAGCGCATGATTTGAAGGAGGATTTCGCTTTCTGAAGGTTGGATTTTAAGGAATGTCGGGGCACAAGGGCCCTGGCCCCGCTGGCGGGGCGCTACAGCACCAGCATCAGGTGGAACCAGCCGTCTATCAAGTTAAACCGGTACACGGCTCCGGTTTTCCGGCAAAAGGCCGAGATGGACTGCACCCCCAGGCCGTGGTTCGCCCGCTGGGTTACCGGCAGGCCGTTGCCGTCAAAGGCGAGATCGCCGGTGCACGGATTGGAAATTTCCAGCATGAGCCCCGGCGTACTCACCATTTTGCACCGGATCTCCCGCTGGCCGGCGGGCAGCTCCATGCAGGCGTGGATGGCGTTTTCCAAGGCATTGGCCACGACGATGGCCAATTCGCCCTCGTCCACCGGGGGGCGCCTGCCATGGAAATCTTTGCGTTCACCCGAATGCCCGCCTTTTGGGCCTGGCCGAAGTACGAGGAAAATACCGCGTCCAGCACTGCCGGAGAGCACCAGCGCCTGACCTTCTGCTCGTCCAGCCGTTTTTGGGCGGCGTTCAGGAACTCCAGCGCCGTATCCTTGGCCCCCTGGGCCACCAGTTCCGTGACGGCCTGGAGCTGATGGCGCAGGTCGTGGCGCTGAATGCGCACCTCCTCTTCTACCTCCTTCACCTTTTGCACTTTTTCTTTTAGGGCCGCAATCTGCACCGTCAGCAGCGCGGCGCTCTGCCGCTCCGTCTGGATACGATACTGGGTGAGGAGACTCTTGAATATGGCGATGTACACGAAAGTCAAGGGGATCACGGCGGTGTAGATGTAGACCCGCTGGGCGGTGTTTTCCAGATAGCTGCCCGGCCAGGAGGACACGAAGATGAGGTACACGCAGAACACGCAAGGGATCAGGGTGAGCACGCCCCATCGGGCGGGCAACACCTGAATCAGCATCCGAAAGGGACGCCGCAGAAAGCGCCACTCCAGATAGATGATCGCGGAATAGAATATGCCCATCAGCAGGATATTCACCAGCCCGGAGAGGCCCAGGGAATCCGTCAGCATCCGGATGCCCGAGGCCGCCAGCACCGAAAGCATGATCTGCGTCATATAGTTGAACACCGCCTGGGTGGGGCTATCGCTGGCCGCCAAGTATGTGAGCACTGTGGCCGGAACGGAAATGGTGAGATAAAAAAGGCGCAGCAGCAATAGTTCGCCGCCGATCCACAACAAAACCAGGCTGGAAGCGCTCACCCACACGCTATAACCCCCCAGAATCGACAGAAGCTTTCTGGGCCCAAAGCGAAACTCGGTCAGGCTGGCCATCATTCCAATGGTCATTATCGTAATAAAAAGGGTGCGAAAGACGAAAAAAAACATATTCGGCATCGTGAATTCCCTTCCTCCAGCCAATGGACGCCTAGGTTCTCCTGAGGTCCGTTGCAGCCAGGGGCTCCGGGGTCCGGCCGCTGTCCGGCAGGGCTGCCCGGCGCCGGCGATTCCCCCAGGCCGGCGGCCAGCCGCCGCCCTGCGTCCGGCGGAGGCCCCCTTTCACCCAAGCCCGTACCTCATGGGTTCGGGCGAAGGGCGGAGCATAAACGACAAAATCCGAACCCTTATGGTTCGGATTTTTGGTGGAGCATAGGGGATTCGAACCCCTGACCTCTACGATGCGAACGTAGCGCGCTACCAACTGTGCTAATGCCCCATGCGCTTAACTATTATACTCCAACGGGGGGAGGATTGCAATTGGGATGGAAGTTAAATTGGCGATAAATTCCGGTGTAGAGCCCTAATTTCGCCGCCGCACTCTAATACAGGTATAATCTGAGATGCGTTGCAACTTGGCGCGCATTGGAGTACAATAGAAAATGCGATACTGTCGCGATTATCCGAGGAAAGCAGAGGGTGAGGCATGGACAGGAGAAGGTGGGCGCGCCTGCTGACGGCGCTGATAGGCCTCGCTCTCCTGGCCTGTGCGCCGGCCTTGGGCCAGACCGCCAGCGACGTGGAGATGAACGAGCGGCTGTCGGTGCCCGGGGACGGCCAGATCCACGTCTACAATTTTTCGCCCACGGCCAACAACGTGTACACCTTCCGCTCCTTCGGGGAGGGGCAGGCCTCCGCCTGGCTGTACCTGGCGGGGGAGACGGAGCCCATCGCCCAGGGGGAGGGGTTCTCCTTTCAGGCCCGTTTGATCGCCGACGCCACCTATCAGCTGCGGGTGCGGTGCGACGAGGGCCAGGTGGAGGTGGAGATGATGCGCGCCGCCTTGGGCCGCTGCTTCGAGCAGCCCATCCCCTTGGACGACTTGGAGGCGGGCTATGCCAAGGCCATTGCCCGGGCCTACGACACCCACTGGTATCGCTTTACCGCGCCGGTCAGCGGCACCTATTCCATCCGCACCCATTCCCGGGTGAACACGGTGGGATATCTGCTGGACGAGACAGGGCGGCAGCTGGCGGTTTCGGACGACCTCTACAACAACTATTGCCTGGATTTTCGCATCGAGTACCAGCTGGAGGCGGGGAAGAGCTATGTCCTCCGGGTGAGCGCCCGGGGCAGCGAGACCGGCCGGTACGACCTGGCCATCGCCGTGCCCCAGGAGGGGCAGGTACTGCCGGAGAGCTGCAGCGTGGACCAAGAAAGGGTGTCCCTTCAGGAAGGGCAGCAGGTGTCCCTGGGCTATCAGGTGCAGCCCCAGGGGGCCATGGACGACGTGGTCTGGGTGAGCGCCAATCCCCGGGTGGCCACGGTGGACCAAAACGGGCTGGTCACCGCCCGGTCCGCCGGGCAGGCCCAGATCATCCTGGCGGCCATGAACGGCGCCCAGGCCCGCTGCCTGGTGGAGGTGCCCCCCATACCGGTGACGGGGCTCACCGTGGAGAGCGCAAGCTACACCATGTACCAGGGGGATACCCTGACCATCCCCTACCAGGTGAAGCCCGCCGACGCCTCCAGCAAGGCGGTGATCATTACCAGCTCGGACCCCCAGGTGGTATCGGTGCAGAGCCGGGGCATGCTGGTGGCCCAGGAGCCCGGCCAGGCCCAGATCACCCTGAGCACCATCGACGGCGGGTACAGCCGCCAGGTGGAGGTCACCGTGGAGCGGGCGCCCAGCCAATACAGGGCCCTGGTGATGGGCATGCAGCGCTTTGACGACGGGGATTACCGCCTGGGCGCGGTGAATACCACCCAGGGCATGTACGACCTGTTCTCCCGGCAGAACTACCAGAGCGGCAAGGCCCAGGTGACCATGCGGCTGGACCTGACCCGGGCCCAGGCCATCGCCGCCATCCGCAGCGCCTTTGCCCAGGCCAAGGAAAACGACGTGTCCATCCTCTACATCAATACCCACGGCGGCCTTACCGGCAGGACGCCCTGGATCAAGTTTTCCGACGGGGCGCTGCTCACCGCCGCCCAGCTGGAGAAGGAGCTGAGCAAGGTGAAGGGCACGGTGGTGGTGCTGCTGGACTGCTGCCAAAGCGGCGCTTTTATCTCCACCGCCACCCAGCGGGTATTCGGCACCCGCTTCATTCAGGCCTTTGCCGCCGGTTCCAGCGGGCGGCTGACCAGCAGCAAGTACCGCATCCTGGCCTCCACCAGCGCCGCCCAGGACAGCTTCCGCCTGCTGCCTACCCAGGACGCCACCGAGAGCAACAGCTCCACCGCCTTTTCCCGCAGCCTGTGCGAGGCGGGGGGCTGGGACCTGATGGGGGACAAGCGCACCGCCCTGCGGGCGGACATCAACCAGGACCAGGCGGTGACGCTGTACGAAGCCTACCTGTATTGCAGCCAGCGGGTGAACAAGTACCTGGAAAATACCAGCCAGACCCAGGACGTGCAGATGTATCCCATGGGCTCCCAGCTCACCCTGTTCCATACCGGATAAGGCGGCTTGAGCGGGACAAGCGGCGGCCGCGCTCCATGCCGGGGCGCGGCCGCCGCTCGTCTGTGTGCACCTCAACCGAAAGGGCAACGCGCCCTGAGCGCAACAACAGCAGCCATGCCCGCAAGCAGGCGCGGCTGCCGCTCGTCCATGTGCATCTCAACCGAAAGGGAAACGCGCCTTGGGCGCGACAACAGCAGCCATGCCCGCAAGCAGGCGCGGCTGCCGCCCCGGGGAGGTAGGCCGGGATCAGAGTCCGGGCGTGACCGACTGGAGGGCTTGAGCGGCCTGGGCGGGGTTAATCGACTGGCGAATCCACTGGAAGAAGGAGAGCAATTGGGGCGCGAAGAAGGCGATGCCCGCCACGCACAGCACCAGCGCCAGCACCACCAGGATCAGGCCCGCGATGGCGAAATTGCGCTTGGTGGCGCGCTTGCTGGTGATGGTCCACACGATGAACATGATCAGGTTGACCACCGGGATACTGGCCAGAATCAGGGTGCCCAGCCAATTGAGGACCGAGATTTCCCGCTTTTTGACGCGCTGCGCCTCAGACATGTAGTTTCCCCCTCCTTATTCAATGCCCAGCAGCCGCCGGGCGTTTCCGTACAGAATCATGTCCTTTTCCTCCTGGCTGAGGGGCCAGGAGAGCACCATATCCCGCTGGTCCACCGCCGAGGACCAGGGCAGGTCGCTGCCGAAGAGGATTTTGTCCGCCCCGTGCTTTTCGATCATCTTCATGGCCAGGGGCACCACCATGCAGCTATGGCAGTAGGCGGTATCCAAATACAGGGGCAGGCCGCACAGATGCCGGAAAGCCTCCTCCCACCGCAGGAAGCCGCCCATGTGGGCCGCCACCACCGGCGCGCCGTCGAAGTACTTGAGCACGCTGGCCAGGGCCTGGGGCTCGCAGCGGGCGGGGGGCATGTAGGCCACGTCCAGCCCGGCGTGGAACACCGTGATCAGGCCCAGCCGCCCGATTTCCTTGTACAGGCGGATGGCCCGGGGGTCGTCCACCTGAAAATTCTGGTATTCCGGGTGCAGCTTCACCCCTTGAAAGCCCAATGCCTTGGCATAGTGCAGCTGCTCCAGGGCGTCGGGGGCCAGGGGATGGGCCGCCCCAAAGGGGATGATCCGGGGGGAAGCGTGGCCCTTGGCCCAGTCGTTCATGGACTTGAGCTTGAGGGGATTGGTGGCCACCGGCAGCAGCACCCCCAGGGCGTCCGCCTGCTCCAGGGCCTGGGTCAGCCCCGCCACGGTGCCGTCGGTGCGGGGGCGCAGGGCGCCGCCCGCCTGGGAAAGATGCGCCAATGCCCGCCCGGCGACGGCGTCGGGAAAGGCGTGGGTATGAAAGTCGATCAACATATATTTCGCCTCAGATTCTCTCCTAAATTATACAGGAATCCCGCCTTTTCGTCAAACGCAAAGTTGGGCAAAATCCTGAATATATACGTCGCAGATGGCCCGGATTTTTTGGGCGAAGGGAGCCTGAATCTTTTCCTCGATGCCCATCACCCACAGCCCCGCCGCCTTGGCCCCCTCCATGGCGTACAGGGCGTCCTCGAACATGGCGCACCGATTGGGGGGAAGCCCCAGCCGCCGGGCCGCCTCCAGGTAAAAGGCGGGCCCCTCCTTGGGGATGCCCTCGTCGAAGGCGCTCATCACGAACTCGAACTTGTCCAGCAGATGATGCCGGGCCAGGGCCGGGCGGGCCAGCCTGCAGGGGGAGGCGGTGCCCACGCAGAGGCGCTTGCCCCGGGCCTTGAGCTGGTCCAGATACCGGGCCACGTGGGGCTTGGGCTGGATATCCCGCTGGTAGTACACCGCCATCAGCCGCTGGTATTCCCCCATCACCTGCTCCAGGGTGAGGCCCAGGTCGAACTTTTCGATGTACAGCTTGGCCGCCACCCGATTGCTGACGCTCATCAGGTCGGCCCGGATCTCCTGGGGAGGCTCCAGCCCCCGCTGGGCCAGAAAATCGTAATTGATGCGCCGCCAGTAGGGCATGGAATCCAGCAGCGTGCCGTCCATGTCGAAGATCACCGCGTCGAAGCGGTCCTCAAAGGCATTGATCACGGGGCCACCTCCCCGGCGGTTTCCGCGCCGCCGGACAGCCGGGCCATGGCGGCCTCCAGGGCGGCCCGGCCCGGCCCCGCGCCCTGGGCGAAATCGGGCCGGCCGCCCCCCTTGCCCCCCAGGGGCTTGAGCACCTGGCTCAACAGCTGCCCCATGGACAGGCCCAGCTGGGCCGGCGCGGCGAAGACCAGGGGCGCGCCGGGCCCTTCCTCCCCCGCCAGCAGGGCGGCTACCCCCTGGCCGGTGAGGTAGCCCGCCACCTCCCGCAGCCCGTCCCGGTCCAGGCCCGCCAGCACGCAGCTTACCGCCCGGCCGCCGCCGGGCAGCGCCGCCGCCTCCTGGGTCAGCTGGGCGGCCCGGTCCAGGGCCCGGTCCAGCTGGGCCCGCTTCAGCTCCCGCTGGGCCTGGTGCAGCCGCTCCAGGGCGTGCTCCACCGCCTTGGGCAGTTCCTCCACCCCGGTGGACAGCAGGGCAGCGGCGGCCTGGGCGTTCAAAAATTTCTGCTGATAATCCCGCAACGCCCGCATCCCGCACACGAAGGACACCCGCATCTTGCCCCGGCTGGGCCGGGCGTCCAGTATCTTTACCAGGCCGATCTGCCCGCTGGAGGCGGGGTGGGTGCCGCCGCAGGCCACGCACTCCACATCCCCCACCTGCACCAGGCGGATGTGTTCCCGCACCGTAGGGGGCTTGCGCAGGGGCGCTTGGGCCAGCTGCTGGGGCGTAGGGAAATAGCAGCGGATGGGCAGGTCCGCCTGAATCTGGGCGTTGACCCTTTCCTCCAGCTCCGCCAATACCTGGGGCTCCACCCGCATTTGGCCGCCGGGCAGCTCTACGTCGATGGTGGAAAAGCTGTCCCCCAGGTGTAGGCCGATGGTGCGCCCGCCCAGACGCCGCCAGATGACCCCCGCCAGCATGTGCTCCCCGGCGTGCTGCTGCATGTGGTCGAACCGCCGGGGCCAGTCGATCCTCCCCTCCACCTGGGCCCCCGCCTCCAGGGGCGCGTCCGTCAAATGCCATACCTCCCCGGCCTGGTCCACCCATACGTCCAGCACCCGGGCGCCCCCCAGCACGCCGGTATCGTAGGGCTGCCCCCCCGAAGTGGGATAAAAGGCGGAACGGTTAAGCCGCGCCGCCCATCCGTCCCTCTCAGGACGGCAGTCCAGCACGGTAGCGGTAAATTGGGTCAAATATGCGTCATCATAGTACAAACGATGGGTCATAGCCTTCCCTCCCAATGGATACTATCATACCCCCGGCCTGGGCTTCGCGCAAGGGAAAGTTAGTAAAAGCGGGGGGGAGCTTACCCGCCCCCGGCGCATAGATCTTCTCGCGCCGGGTCATAATTCAAGGAAGAGGCGGATTAACAGATGTTTTACCTTCCCTGATATTGACTTTCTTTGACGTTTGATGTATACTGTATTTGTCCAAAGGGAAAGGGAATCTCCAAAGGGATTCTACCCGGAGGCGCTACAATGAATCGAGAAAAAACGATAATTATAATGGAGGAATGAAAAATGACAACCCTGATGCCTTATCGCTACAACCGTCACCTGAGCAACCGCAGCAACGACCTGCTCAATCCCTTTGACGACTTCTTCCGCTCCTTCTTCGGCACCGACGTGAGCACCAACGCCATGCGGGTGGACGTAAAGGACGAAGGCGACCATTACCTGCTGGAGGCCGATATGCCCGGCATCAAGAAGGAAGACGTGAGCATTGAGGTGAACGACGGCGTGCTGACCATCAGCGCCCAGACCAAACAGAGCCGGGAAGAGAAGAAGGAAAACTACGTCTTTAGCGAGCGCCGCAGCGGCAGCTTCAGCCGTTCCTTCACCTTGAACGGCATCGACGAGGAGAAGATCAGCGCCGCTTGCGAAGATGGCGTGCTGAAACTGACCCTGCCCAAGCTGGGCGAGGAGGTCAAGACCGGCCGCCGCATCGAGGTGCAGTAACCAAGAGCGCCGTTCCGGCCCGTTCAGGGCCGGGAGAATGGAACCAATGGGGGCGGGACGCCTGAAACAGACGTCCCGCCCCCGTTGTTTTGTTTCGGAAGGGCCCGCCCGGCGCCAGCGCTTCACGCCTGCCGGATAGGGCGCCGGCCGGTCCAGGCTCCCGGGGCGGTCCGTGCTGATTGAGGCGGGAGAAGTCCGGCGATCCCCGGCCGTTTGGCCATCCCGGCGGCGAAAAGCAAAATTTCACGAAAATTTTATGAACCAAATGCTGCCAGCGGCCGTCCCATAAAAAGGGGTACCAGGCTTGCCTGAGCCCGTCCAGCTGCGGCGGACGGCGGGACTTTATCAGATTTTTCCCGTTCATTGCCCAATTCCCCCCTTGAATGGGGCGGGCTTTATGGTATAATAAAAATACGATAGTAGGAGGTTATGGCGTTAAAAATGGCATCGAGCGCACGTCGATATCGGCAGAACCGGCGCAGGCAGACGGCGGCGGGAGCCTTGGGGCTGATCAAAATGGCGATCGTGATGGCCGTTTTGGTGCTGCTGGTGTTGCTGGGTATTCGTTTGTTTAATGGAGCGCCCTCGGCGGATACCTTTTGCGAAGGCGTATATGTTGGCGGCATATCCCTGGGCGGCATGACCTACCAGGAGGGCGTGACCGCGGTGAACGAGCTGGTGGATGAGCGCATCAACCAGGATACCTATACCCTCACCTACGAGGACAAGAGCTGGACCTTTACTCCCAGCGAGTTCGGCGCGACCCTGGACCTGACCGCCCAGCTCAACATGGCCTGGAACTTCGGCCACACGGGCACCACCCAGGAGCGGCGGGAGCAGGCGGCGGCGCTGAAGGCCGAGCCGGTGTATTACGACCAGCCGGTGAGCTACGACGAGGAAAAGCTGGACGCCTTTATCGCCGGCATCAAGGCCGAAATCGACCGGGAAGCGGTGAGCGCGGGCATCACCGTGGTGGGGGAGGAATCCTTCACCATCAGCCAGTCCTCCTACGGGCTGGAACTATCCGCCGAGGAACTGAAAAATACGCTGGTCAACAGCCTGCTCTCCGGTTCCACCCAAACCATCCAGCTGACGCCCACTCAGGTAAAGCCCCAGTACACCACGGAGGAATTGCAGGCCAATACCCAGCTCATCGTCTCCTACCGCACCAAGGTAGCCGGGAGCAGCAGCAACCGCAAGCGCAACGTGCGCCGGGCGCTGCAATCCTTCAACAACCTGGTGATTTATCCGGGCCAGGTGATCTCCTTCAACGACACGGTGGGGGTGCGCACCAAGGCCAACGGCTTTTACGAGGCCCCGGAGTACGACTTTAACGAGGTGACCACCGGCATCGGCGGCGGCACCTGTCAGGCGGCCACCACCCTGTACGGGGCGGTGCTGCTGGCCAACCTGGACGTGGTGGTGCGGGGCAATCACTCCATGACCGTGGATTACGTGGACGCCAGCATGGACGCGGCGGTGTCCGCCAGCAAGGATTTCCGCTTCGCCAACAACCTGGATTATCCGGTGTACATCTCCACCATGGTCACCGACAACTGGGCTACGGTGAAGATATACGGTCCCCCCTGCGAATACGAGATCCGCTTGGAGAGCGAGATCATCAGCACCTTCGAGCCCAAGGGCCGCAAGTTTGAAGACGACACCAGCGGTCAATACGTGTACTATGTGGACGAGGAGCCGGTGCTGAAAACCGAAGGCAAGCCGGGCATGAAGAGCCAGGGCTTCCGGGTTTACTATGACCGGGTCACCGGCGAAGAAGTGATGCGGGAGGACTTTGAGGTGGATACCTATTATGCCGCCCAGCCGGTCTATTGGCGGGGCGTGCATCCCCGGGAATAAGGGTATGGGACATGGCCTTTTGACCAACAATATACAAATGTGAGGGATTTGGAAGGAGCGTGGGTCGGGTGTTCCAGGATTCTAACATCGCAATATTTGCCGGCAGCGGCGGATACGCTTTTGCGGAGCGCATGTGCCGCTACATGGGCCGCAGAATGGGGTCCTCTCAGGTCATCAAATTCTCCGACGGCAATATTTTCGTGCGCATTAACGAATCGGTCCGGGACAGAAACGTATACCTGGTACAACCCATCGCCACCAACCCCAACGACGAATTTGTGGAGATCCTGTTCTTCGTGGACGCGCTGAAGCGCTCCAACGCCCTGTCGGTGACCCTGGTGATGCCCTATTTCGGCTACGCCAAGGGCGACAAGAAGGACGAGCCCCGGGTGTCCATCCGGGCCCGGGTGTGCGCCGAGTCCATGGAGCTGGCCGGGTGTGACCGGTTCATCACCATGGACCTGCACTCGCCCCAGGTTCAGGGCTTCTTTAAGCGGCCCATGGACCACCTGTACGCCATGCCCATGCTGTGCGAAATGGTGAAAAAGGAGTTGGATTTGTCCAACGCGGTGGTGGTTTCCCCGGATGCCGGGTTCGCCAAGCAAGCCCGTAAGTTCGCCGCCTGGCTGGAACTGCCCATCGCCATCGGCGACAAGCAGCGCACCGACCATACCGAAAACGCCCAGGTACTGGAGATACTGGGTGACGTGGAGGGCAAGAATTGCCTGATCTGCGACGACTTTACCACCTCCGGCGGCACGTTGGTCAACCTGGCCTACTCCCTGAAGAAGCGGGGCGCCGGGCGCATTCACGCCCTGCTCAGCCACAACATCATCTCCAAGCAGGGCGTGGAGCTGGTCAACCAGAGCCCCATCGACCAGGTGATCTCTACCGACACCATCAGCAATCCCAACATCCTGGGCCAGCCCAAGTTCCGCATGGTGTCCGTGGCCCCCATGTTCGCCGAGACGGTGATCCGCTTCTATAACAGCCAATCCATCAACGACATGTTTACCGCCCTGCCCGAGCATATCGTCCAGGCTGGGTTGGACCTGGCCAAGGTGGAATAAAGCTTTCCGAAGGCACAAAAGCAGGGGGACGGGCGCGCGCTCGTCCCCCGCTGGCGAAAGGGGGAGGGGACCATGGCCGGCGCGGCCCGCAAACGACTCATGACCCTTCGCGCCAGGGCCTATCGCGCCCTGATGAAAAGCGCCCATGCCCTGGGCATCCGGGATGGGCGCAAGGTGGTGTTTGATAGCTTCGGGGGACATGCCTATTCGGATAACCCCCGGGCGGTGTGCGAAGCCCTGCTGGCGCTGCGCCCCGACGTGCGGGCGGTATGGCTATTCAAGGACCCGCGCAAGGCGCGGCCCCACATGCCGGAACGGGTGAGGGCGGTGCGCAGCCATTCCCTGGCGGCGGTGTGGCATATGGCTACCGCAGGGACCTGGGTGTTTAACGGGCTCATGCCCCACTACGCCGTCAAGGGCAAGGGGCAATTTTACGTACAGACCTGGCACGGCGACCGTCCCTTCAAGGTGTGCCTCCAGGAATCGGGCAAGAACGGCCTGCCCGACGCCGGGGCCATCGATTTGGCGGTGGCCGCTTCCCGGGCGGGAACCGACTTTTTCCGCTCCGCCTTTCAGTACCAGGGGGACATCCTGGTGGAGGGTTCTCCCCGCAACGACGTTTTGGTCAACCCTGTTCCCGCCTTGGCGGAGCGCACCCGCAAGCAGCTGGGCCTGCGCCGGTCCTGGGGGGTGGCCATGTTCGCCCCCACCATGCGGGAGCACCTGAGCCATACCGCCCATAAGCAGGACCTGAGCGGCATAGACCTGGTGCGGGTGCTGGATTTGCTGGAAAAAAAGGAGGGCAGGCCCTGGCGGATGCTGGTGCGGGCCCATTCCACCGTAGCGGGGCTCACTGGCCTGGCCCAGGACAGCCGCATCTTGGACGTGAGCGGCTATGAGGACATGCGGGACCTGCTGGCCATATGCGATTTGCTCTTGTCGGACTACTCCTCTTGCGCCAGCGATTTTCCCCTCACCGGTAAACCGGTGGCACTGTTTCAGCCCGATCTGGATCAATACCAGGCCCAGGACCGCCCCCTGTACTTCTCCATGGAGGATACCCCCTACTGGGCCGCCGCCAACCAACGGGAGTTGGAACAGATCCTGTTGGACATGAACCCGGACAAGGCCCGGGACAACGATGAGGCCATCCTGGATTTCTTCGGCACGCAGGAAAGCGGTCACGCCGCCCGGGCCGTGGCCCAGCGCATCCTGCAGCGCTTCCCACCGCCTCCCCCCGCCCAGCCAGCGGAGCCCGGCGGCCTGTAATTCCTCTAAAAATCCCTCGTCCCCGCCTGCGCGGGGCGAGGGATTTTTCCGGCCCCCCTCCCGAGCGCAGGCGGCCATGAGGATGCCTATGGTTCCTGAAGATTCATTTTTAAGAAAATATGATCAAAATGCAGGGGTTGCTGCATTTTTGTCAGAGCGATAAGGAATGCAGTCAAATTTAACATTGGAATTTAATTGAAATTAACATATGACGGGAGGAAATGTACTAGAATGTTATCAGATGAATGAAACCATGCAAGTAGTCGTAACAATCGTATAGAACGGAGTCTTTTCCGTAAACGAACGGTGAGGAATATGAAGAATTGGGTTACAATGCGTTTATAGAAAGAGAGGCTGGGAGATATGAGAAGGGAGTCTGACTCCATCGGAAGCGTAAACGTGCCGGACGACGCCTATTATTCAGTACAATCCATACGGGCCAAGGAGAACTTCCCCATGACCGGGCGGCTGATGCATCCCTACATGGTGGACAGCCTGGTGGTCATCAAGAAGGCGGCGGCCATGGCCAATCAGCGGGCGGGCACCCTGAAGCCGGAAATCGCCACAGCTATCATTCGGGCCTGCGACGAGGTGCTGGCGGGCAAGCTGCGGGACCAGTTTATCGTGGACCCCATTCAGGGCGGCGCGGGCACTTCGGCCAACATGAACGCCAACGAGGTGATCGCCAACCGGGCCACGGAGATTCTGGGGGGCAAGCTGGGAGAATTCCTGGTACATCCCAACGATCACGTGAACATGGCCCAATCCACCAACGACGTGTTTCCCTCGGCGGGAAAGCTGGCGGCGCTGCGGATGACCGGCGAGCTGCTGGACTCCCTGGACCAGCTGATCGAGGCCATGGAGGCCAAGGCCCAGGAATACGCCCACGTGATCAAGCTGGGCCGCACCCAGCTGCAGGACGCGGTACCCATGTTCCTGGGGCAGGAGTTCAAGGCCCATGCCAACGCCCTGCGCCGGTGCGTGATGCGCATTTTGAAGAGCCGCAACGAGCTGTTCGACCTGAACCTGGGCGCCACCGCCATCGGCACCAGCATCAACGCCACCGAAGGGTATCTGGACTGCGTGGTGGACATCCTGGCGGACCTAGTGGGGCAGCCCCTGAAGGCGGCGGACGACCTGATCGATGCCACCCAGAACCCGGACTGCTTTGCCGCCATCTCCTCGGCGGTAAAGAACTGCGCCCTGGTGATGTCCAAGATCGCCAACGACATGCGCCTGCTGTCCAGCGGTCCCTGCGGCGGCATTGAGGAGCTGCAGCTGCCCGCCTGCCAGCATGGCTCCTCCATCATGCCCGGCAAGATCAACCCGGTCATTCCCGAAGTGGTCACCCAGGCGGCTTTCCTGGTTGCGGGCAACGACGTGACCATCTCCATGGCGGTGGAGGCGGGACAGCTGGAGCTCAACGCCTTTGAGCCGGTGCTGTTCTACTGCCTGTTCGAGTCTCTCCAGGTGCTGGCCCGGGCGGCGGACACCTTCCGCCTGCGCTGCATCGAAGGGGTGACGGCCAACGTGGAGCACTGCAACCAGTTGCTGATGCAGTCCATGGCCATCGCTACCGCCCTATGCCCCGCCATCGGCTACGAGAAGGCTACCGCCATCGTAAAGAAGGCCCTCAAGGAGCACCGCACTGCGGTGGACGTAGCCCTGGAGGAGCTGTCCATGCCCAAGGAGGAAATCGAGCGGATCGTCAGCAACTGCCTGGAGGAGCGCCACGGCTAATCCAAGGCGGATATTCCCGGGAAGAGCCGCAGATGGAGCTACCGGGGATAAACCGATTCAACATAAATCTGTGCATATTAGTTGACAAATGACTCCGTAAGTGGTACCATTAACGCAACAAGTTATTGAAGATGGGGGGGCTTTTCCCATGAGAGGTCCGGTATGGGCGCGGGCTATGGCGCTGGTTGTGGCGCTGGCGCTGTGGGCGGCAGGTTGCGCCGCCCAGAACAGCGAGGACCCGGTATTGTTCACCTTCAATGGACAGGATGTGTACCAGAGCAAGGTGGTGGCCATGACCGAGGCCTACGCCCAGGCCGGTATGATTTCCGGGGAAGGCGCTTATGACGAAGCCATCGAGTACATGATCGTCAACCAGCTGGTGCCCCAGGCCAAGGCGGCGGAGCTGGGCCTGGACCAGTACAGCCAGGAGGAATTGGACCAGATTAACCAGGAGGCCGAGGAGTACTTCGAAGCCCAGCTGGACGCCTATGCAAACGGGCTGCTGCCCGAGGCCAGCCAGGAGGAGAGAGAACAGTTCCGCCAGGATTTGCAGGCATACTGGGCCGAGACCGGTACCACCTTGGAAACCGCCCAGGAGAACCATCTGTTCAACTACACCAAAGAGCGCTTGCTGGAAACCATGACGGTGGACATCACCGAGGAGGAGATCCGGCAGGTATTTGCGGAGCAGGTACAGAAGGATAAGGACTATTTTACCGGCAATATCACCGCCTACGAATACTTCACCGTGTACCAGAACAGCGACGTGTGGTATATCCCGGAGGGCTTCCGGGGGGTGCTGCAGATCCTGCTGTACGCCGACGAGGACCTGACCCAGGCCTATGAGGACGCGGTAGACGCGGGAGAAGGCGTGGAAGAAGCCCGCCAGGCGGTGTTGGACAGTAAGCGGGATATCGTTGAGCAGATTTATGACAGGCTGGAAGCGGGAGAGGATTTCGTTTCGCTGATGTGGGAGTACACCGAGGACCCGGCCATGGACGAGGACCTGGCCCAGACCGGTTACGCGGTGCATCAGGACAGCCGCATCTGGGTAGAGGAGTTTACCCAAGGCGCCTTTGGCGATGAAATGCAGGCCGTGGGGGACGTAAGCCAGCCCGTGGTGAGCAAGTACGGCGTGCATATCCTGTATTACCTGCGGGATATCCCCAGCGGACCTGTGGAAATGGACCAGCGCATTGAGCAGAGCATTCAGAGCTACCTGACCAACCAGAAGCGCGTGCAGATGTTGGAGGATTGGGCCCAGGACTACCCGGTGGAGTATAACCAGCAGGCGATCGACCAGCTGATGCAGCAGTAAATCCCGCTCTCCCTGTTAGCCGGTAAACCGCTGGGCGCTTGCCGGTTGGGCAGGATGCATCAAACAAAAGCCAACAAGACGACTAGAGCTATTTTGCCATATTGACCTTGCGCGAAGGTATAGAACAGCGAAATGGAAATCCATGGACGTCTAAAGCAACGGGTGCGATGATATGGACATGGGTTTACGTGAAGAATCGTGCGTTAAAGGAGCTGACTACAAGAAGACGGCGGCTGAACCGGTCCGGTGGACCAGCCCTGGACGCACCAAAAATGCGCACGAAGGAGGGAACGGGAGAGGAGCGCGGAGGGGCGGCGGAAGGAAGAGACGGCTGGCGTCTAAACCAACAGAAGGACATGTTACCGGGAGAAACCGGTTTACATGGCGTAATTCCACGGAAAGAATAAGTTAGGAGGGAAAGATCATGCGTAGAGTAATTTGCGGTATCCTGTGTGTACTGATGGTGCTGGGCTTTGCCACCACCGCCTTTGCGGGCATCAACGGCGAAGTCAAGACTTATGGCACCCCCTTCTTGATCACCAACGCGGGCCAGGGCCCCGGCGGCAAGATGGCCCGCCTGCTGGTGAGTCAGGCCGGTACCGTGGTGCTGGACACCGACTATTTCTATGATTCTGAGCCCGGCGTGGAAGGCCATGGCACCCTGGACGACAGGGACTACACCTGCCTGGTGGTTGTCATCGGTTCCACTGATAAGGGTCTGGGCGCTTCCGGCATCACCATTGATGACGAGCTGGCCCGCCTGGAGGAGATGGTAGCCCACGCCAAGGAGATCGAGCTGCCCATCGTGGCGGTGCTGCTGGAGAAGGACAAGAGGTCCGACATCCCCACCAACGCCAATGAGCGCTGCATCGACGCCATCTGCCCCAACGCCGAGTGGATGATCGTGGTGGCGGACGGCAATACCGACGGCCGCTTCGACGCCATCTCCGAGGAATACGGCATCCCGCTGACCATCATTGACACCACCCTGGACTTCACCGAGCTGGCCAAGCAGGCATTTATCAAGTCCGAATAACGCCAAAGAAGCAGTACCGGGTCCCTCCCCTGGGGGGACCCGGAAAGATGAAGTGAAGGGGGAGGAATGGTCTTGACCTATACGGTTCTCGATATAGTCATAATTTTTGTGGCTATGATCGCCGCCTTCGTGATTGGCAGCAAGCTGCTCAAATCCACGGAGCTGTCTATGGCTCTGGCGGGCGTAGTGGCAGTGATTTTCACCTGGGCCCACGGATGGACCGCGGAGCCCGTCCGGGTGATCGTGGAAGGCTTGTTTACCAACCTCGACTTGGCGATGACATTCATCTTCGCAACCCTATTTATTAACGTCTATTCCGCCAGCGGCGCCATGACGGCGCTGACAAGGGGCCTGGTGTCCAAGGTCAACAGCAAGTGGGCGCTGATGGCCTGCATGGCGGTGCTGATGCTGATCCCCGGCGCCATCACCGGCGCGGGCAGCGTATCGGTATTCGTGCTGGGCGCCATGGTGTACTCCATCATCCGCTTCATGGGCGTATCGGAGAAAAAGGCCACCGCCTTCGTGTTCGTGTTCGCCATCATGAGCGCGGCCTGCCCGCCCATCAACCTGTGGACCATGCTGATGACCGCTCAGGCCAACATGCCCTATGTGGGCTTTGAGCTGCTGCTGCTGATCCCCATCGTCATCGCCGGCGCGTTCACCATCATCTACCTGGGCTGGGGCGCCAAGCGGGCGCCCAAGGAGGAGATCCTGGCCTCCCTGCCCGAGGTGAACGAGAAGATGAGCGGCGTAGGCGGCGCGGTGCGCATCCTGCTGCCCCTGCTGGCGCTGGTGCTCATGTTCGTGCTCACCCTGGTGATCCCCTTCCAGATGCCGGTGCTGGGCCTGCCGCTGATGTTCGTTATCTGCACGGTGATCTCCATGCTGTGCAACCCCAACAAGATGGGGGTCAAGGAATATTGGAAGGTGCTGGACGGCACCATGGAGCAGGTGTTCCCCCTGGTGGCCACCGTGTTGTCCGTGGGTATTCTGCAAAACGCCATGGCCGCTTCCGGCGTCAAGGGCCTCATCGGCACCGCCTTCGTGCTGCTGCCCTTCATCTGGATCTACATTCTGATTCTGGTGGTGGCGCCCTTCGCCCAGGGCTGCATGAGCTACGGCAGCGCCATCGTCATCGGCACGCCGCTGATCTTCATGTTCAATACCGCCGGCATGAACGTAACCGTGGTGTGCGCCGCCATGAGCTTGATGTTCCCCATCGGCGACTGCCTGCCGCCCTCCCGCATCGTGGGCCGCTTGACCTTGGAGACCACGGGCTATACCGGAAGCTACGGCTCCTTCCTGAAGCAAATCTTCCTGCCCTGCCTGGTCCTGGGTCTGCTGGCGCTGCTCATGCTCATTGAGCCGGGTTGGTTCGCGTTCTTGGCTTAAGAAAGGAATGGAGATAGATCATGATATTAACCGAAGCGATTATCCATTACGCATACTTCGTCATGGCGGGCATCATCGGCATTCTCCTGCTCAAGAACCTGTTCAAGCGGGAAAAGCGCCAGGGCTTGGTCTACGACATCGTGTATGCCTATTGCATCATCCCGTTCCTTCTTCGCGTCCTGTACATTAAGTGAGTGAAGGAGGAAAGAGCATGACTGAATCCAAGAACACCAAAATTTCCGTAAAGCTATTGTGCCTGGCGTTGGCGCTGGTGCTGGCGGCGGTGGCCGGCTACAGCTTCTACGATCAGCGCCACTATAAGGAGACGGTTGTGGTCTCCGACGCCCTGACCGACGTGCGCTGGCTCAGCGACTACGTACCCGAGCTAGAGGGCACCTTCGGCGATACGCCCATCTTCGTGTTCGACTCCGGCGTAGAGGGCGGCTCCCTGCTGTACTGCGGCGGCACCCATCCCTACGAGCCTGCCACCAGCCTTTCCGCCTTCATCCTGATGGAGAACATCCAGGTGGAAAAGGGCGTGGTGTACGTCATTCCCCAGTGCAGCTTCTCTGCCACCACTCTGGGCGTGCAGGGCAACGCGTATCCGCCCTATTTCACCATTGAGACCGAGTGGGGCCAGCAGAAGTACAAGATCGGCGAGCGCAACACCAACCCCCTGGATCAGTGGCCGGATAACTTCACCTACATCAATTATCCCTCTGGCCAGTCCCAGGCGTACAACGACCTGCGCAACCTGAACCGGTGCTACCCCGGCCGTTTGGACGGCACCTTCACCGAGCGTGTGGCTTACGCCATCATGGAGTTCATCCGCACTGAGGAAATCGACATCTCCATTGATTGCCATGAAGCTTCCATCATGTACCCGGTGGTAGGTACCTACGTAGCCCATCAGAATGCCGAGAACATCGCCATGATGGCCTCCATGGACCTGACCGGCAACGGCATCTTCGACATGAAGTACGAGGCCTCCCCCAACAGCCTGAAGGGCTTCACCCACCGGGAGTGGGGCGACTACAGCGACACCCTGGCCATCCTCATGGAGACCCCCGAACCCTTCATCGACCGCATCGTGGGCCCCATCACCGAGGACCTGATGATGACCGGACAGGACCTGTTCCTTTCCTTCGCCGGCGATAAGGGCCTGACCTACGTGGAGTACAGCGAGGAAAACAACTACAGCTGGCCCATGGAAGTTCGGGTAGGCCGCCATCTCACCGGCGCGGCCAAGTGCCTGGAGTACCTGCCCATGTTCTACCCCGAGAAGGAAGTCATCGCCACCTGGCCCTCCTATGATGAATTGGTGGAGCAGGGCTGCGGCGCCTTCCTCCACGATCCCTCCACCGCTGACCCCAACCAGGTCTACGAGATCTACTGCGAGCGCTACGAGTACAAGGGCCCCATCGCCCCCAAGGAGACCGAGGAGACTGCAGCCGAGGAAACCGTAGCCGAAGAGCCCCCGACCGAGGAAACCGTAGATGAGGAGACTGCGGCTGAGGAGACCCCAGCCGAAGAAACCGCAGCAGTGGTTCCTTCCACAGAGGAGACCGTAGTCGAGGAGAGCATCGCTAAGGAAAGTACAGATGCGCCGGAAGCTGCCGAAGCGGCAAATGCACAACCCCAAGAGGCCGCTGCGTAGCCGGCTGATATGCCGTCAAGGGGCGGGGGAATTTCAAGAAGGGCTCCCGCCCGCCTGTTCCTCTTGTACGTCTGCGGGCGATGGAAATGCGTTCGCTTAAGAACAAACAACAAGGAGGAAAAAAGGTATGAAGAAGTTCCGCGTTCTGACTCTGTTGGCCCTGACACTGTGTTTGCTGCTTGGCACCCAAAGCGCACTGGCCTGTACCTGCTTGGCGGTAGGAAAATTGGCCACCGCCGACGGATCTACCATCACCACGCACAACGACGACTCCGGCAGCGCCGACTTCCGGCTGTGGATCATTCCTTCCATGGAAGGCGGCGAGGACAAAATGCGCGACTTGGTTGTGGACTCTCACAACTATGGCGATTATGGCCAGTATCCCAAGGTGAAAGACTATGGCGGCGGTTTGGCCATCACACAAATCCCGCAGCCCGAGGACACCTACGCCTACTTCCATTCTCGCTACTCCTTCATCAATGAGGCGGGCGTAGCCATGGGCGAGTCCACCTGCGGCATTACTACCTCCACCGAATACGGCAAGAAGGTATCCGACCTGCTGTTTGGCAGCAACGATGGCCTAATCGATTGCTGGAACGCCCAGGACATTGCCCTGGAAAGAGCCAGTACCGCCCGGGAAGCTGTGGAGATCATGGGTGCGCTGGCCGACGAATACCTGTGGCGCGACCCCTGCGAGTGCATCAACATCTGCGACGGTAACGAAGTGTGGATCGCCGAGTTCTACGGTCTGGATCTGTGGTGCGCCGTGCGCCTGCCCGATGACGCCTTCTTCGTGGTAGCCAATCGCGCCCGCATCGACCATATCGATTTTGACGATCCGGAAAACTACATTTGGTCCGATAACCTGGTGCCTTTTGCTATCGAGAACGGCCTGTGGTCGGAAGACTCCGGCGAGCCTTTCAATCCGGCCAAGATCTATGCCCCCAACAACAGCGAAGGCTGCCGCTTGAGGGAGTGGCGCGCCCTGAGTTTGGCTGCGCCTAGCTTGAACCTGGATTCCAAGGCAGAGTACTACCCCCTGTGGGTAATCCCCGATGAGAAGCTGTCCGTGCAGGATATCTTCGAGATTAAAGGCGACTACTATCAAGGCACGGAGTACGATCTGTCCATGGAACCCAACGCCGGTCCCTTCGGCAATGTGTTGACCCAGGTGCGCAACGTGCGCCCCATCAATTTGGCCAACACGTGCTATGTGCAGATTGCCAATATCAAAGCGGACGTGCCCGGCGTGGCAAAACCCCTGGTTTGGTTTGGCTACGGCGCTCCGGACTCCACCTACTTGACCCCCTTGTGGCCCACTATGACCCGGCTGCCTGACTTCTACAGCGTAGGCAGTCGCTATGGGGACTTCGACCGCAATTCTGGTTGGTGGACCAATTCCTACGTACAGCAGATTGCCAGTATCAACTATCGCAGCGCCATTGAGGAAATTCACGCGGCGCGGGAAGAGAAAATGAACCAGCAGTACGAGATCGTGCCGCAAATCCAGGCTACGGCTGCCGCGCTGATTGAGGCTGGCAAGGAAGATGAGGCCCGGGAACTAATTACAACCTACGCTTATTGGAACGCGGTGGATTGGCACGAGAAGTGGCTGGAGCTAGGCGATGCGCTGATGGGCACCTACATGTGGGGCCGCGTAGATATGGCTAGTGCCGAAGTGCCTGAGTGGTGGACTGAGATCATGAACAATGCGCCCCGCAACCCCGGCGACGAAGCTGCCTAATGGTTTCCCAGATTTCAGCTGGGCTACCTCAGGATAGTCTGGCTGAAATCTTTCGACGATTCCCTGCGGGTAGGCTACCCGTAAATATAATAAGGAGAGAAGATCATGAGAAAGACCAAATGGATTGCCCTAATGTTGGTGGCCATAATGGCGTTAATGAGCGCGCAAGCTGCTTTTGCTTGCACCATCGTGTCCGTGGGCAAGGATGCCACGGTAGACGGCTCCACCATCTCTACCCACAACGACGACTCCACCAGCGCGGACTTCCGGCTGTGGATCATCCCGTCCATGGAGGGCGGCGAGGGCATCACCCGGGACTTGGTCGTGGACTCCCACAACTATGGCGACTTTAGCGACTATCCCAACACCAAGGACTACGGCAACGGCTTTGCCGTGACCACCATCGACCAGCCTGAAGACACCTACGCCTACTTCCATTCCCGCTACTCCTTCATCAACGAGAAGGGCGTGGCCATGGGCGAGGCCACCTTCAGCTGCGACGACGAGTTCTATGACAGCAAGACCTACGAGCTGCTCTACGGCAGCAACACCGGCCTGATCGACTGCTGGAACGCCCAGGACATCGCCCTGGAGCGCGCCGCCACCGCTCGCGAGGCGGTTGAGGTGATGGGCGAGCTCATCGAGACCTACAAGTGGAAAGATCCCGGCGAGACCATCAACATCTGCGACGGCGAAGAAGTCTGGATCTTCGAGGCCTATGGCCAGGATCTGTGGGCTGCCGTGCGTCTGCCCAGCAACGCCTTCTTCGTGGCGGCCAACCGCGCCGTCATCGCCGAGTTCGACTTCGAGGACACCGAGAACTACCTGTGCTCTCCCAATCTGAAGAGCTTCGCCGTGGACAACGGCCTGTGGTCTGAGGATTCCGGCGAGCCCTTCAGCCCCGCCGATCTGTACGCCCCCTATCATGGCGACTACTCCCGCAACCGCGAGTGGCGCGCCTTCTCCCTGGTGGCGCCCAGCCAGGAGTTCGACATCGATGCCTACCGCTATCCGCTGTACGTGGTGCCCGACGAGAAGCTGTCCGTGCAGGACGTGTTTGAGATCAAGGGCGACTACTACCAGGGCACCGATCTGGATGCCTCCCGGTTCGCCACTGCCGGCGACTTCGGCAACCCGCTGAACTTCAACAACCCCACCCGGACCATCAACATGTACCGTACCTGCTACGTGATGATCGCCAACGTGAAGAGCTGGCTGCCCGACGAGGTGAAGTGCCTGGTGTGGTACGGCTACGGCGCCCCCGACTCCACCTTCCTGACCCCCCTGTGGCCCACCATGACCGAGATGCCTTCCTACTACGATCATGGCAGCCGCTATGAGGACTTCGACCGCACCTCCGGCTGGTGGATCAACACCTACGTACAGGATCAGGCTGCCCGCAACTACGATTACGCCATCGAGCTGATCCACGAGCGCCGCGCCGAGAAGATGGCCCAGCAGTACGAGGAAGTGCCCCAGCTCCAGGAGAAGTGGGCCGAGATGATCAACAACGGCCAGACCGAGGAAGCCATCGCCGAGCTCACCGAGTACGCCAACAACGCGGCCAACGAGTGGTTCGAGATGTGGCTTGACCTGGGCGACGAGCTGGTCAGCGACCTGGTGTGGGACCGCATGAACGTGGACGGCCGCATTGCCGGCGGCGACTACTCCGAGTGGTATCAGAACATCATGGACAGCGCCGAGATGAAGCCCCTGGAGACCGCTGAGGACGCCGCGGCCTAATCCCGACCTGATTCCCCACACAAACCAAACGACCGGGTTTCCGGAAGCCTTCGCTTCCGGAAACCCCTTCACATCATCGCTTATGAAGAGCTTTGCAGTTACCCTCATCCTGGCGGTCTCGGGCCTGCTGCTGTTGGCGGGGGTGGTGGAGAAATGGCGGCACAGGCGCAACCTGGCGGCCATTCCCATCCGGGTGCTGGTGAACGGCACCCGGGGCAAGACCAGCGTTACCCGGCTGATCGCGGCGGCGCTGCGGGAGGCTCAGGTGCGCACCTGGGCCAAGACCACGGGCACCCAGGCGGCCTGGATTCTGCCCGACGGCAGCGAACAGGAGTACCGCAAAAATCGGCCGGTGAACATCCGGGAGCAGATCCCCTTCATCCGCGCCGCCCGGCGGGACGGCGCCCAGGCGGTGGTCATCGAGTGCATGGCCCTGCACCCGGAAAACCAGAAGATGATGGGCTGGGAATTCGTGCGCCCCACCGTCCAGGTGATGACCAACGCCCGGGTGGACCACGTGTCGGAGATCGGGGCCACGGAAGGGGAAACGGTGGCCACCTTGGCCCAGTCCATCTTCCCCCAGGCCCGGGTGGTGGCCGACGATGCCCGCTTTGACGCCTATACCCCCAACCGGATATCCTCCCTGGAGGAAAGGGTGGAGGAGGGCTACGTGGAGTCCTTCGACTACCCCATGTTCCAGGACAACGTGCGCCAAGCCCTGGCCGTGGCCCGGCTGCTGGGCGTCGACCGGCAGACCGCCCTGGGGGGGATGCGCAAGGCACGCCCCGACGTGGGCATGTGCGGCCCCTTCCGGGTGGGCTGCTGCACCGTGATCAACGCCTTCGCCGCCAACGACTTGGATTCTTCCAGGGCCCTGCTCCACAAGGCCCTGGACCAGTACGGCCTGGCGGGACAGCCCCTGTGGGTGCTGTTCAACAACCGCTCCGACCGGGAATTCCGCCTGGGCGAGTTTTTGCCCCTGGTGGGCGAGCTGGCCGCCCAGGGCGCACAGGTGCGGGTCATCGGGGAAAACCGGGGCAAGGCGGCCCGGTACTTCGCCCGCAAGGCGGGGGCCCGGGCGGAACCATTGGCCCAGCCGCCCCTGGATTGGATCGACAGCCTGAAGGACCGGCGCTGCGCCGTGCTCTGCCTGGGCAACATCAAGGGCGCGGCTCGGGAAACCATCGAGGCCCTACAGGCCCGCAAGGCGGAATGGTGCCCTCAACCCGGCGCGGCTACGGAGCCCGGCGGGGGCGCTGGGCAGGCCCAAGCGGGCCAGGAGGAACGGACGGGCCATACACAGGGATAGACAGGGATAGCGCGGGGAGGAAATGGGTATGTTACAGCAAGCCATCGGCCTGAGCATCATCATGGGCTTTTTGTCCACCGAACTGCTGGGCCTGTTCACGGGTGGGCTGATCTCGGCGGGGTACCTGGCCTTTTACGTGGAGCAGCCCTATCGCATCCTGGCCACTCTGGCGCTGTCCCTGGTGGTATATGGGCTGACGCTGCTCATCGGCCGGGCGGTGATCCTGTACGGGCGCAGGCGGTTTATGCTCACGGTCATTCTGGGCATTTTGTTGGGATGGCTGTACGAGAGCCACTCCTACTACATCAGCGGCATTTCCCAGGACCTGCGGGTGATCGGCTACATCATTCCCGGCCTGCTGGCCAACGACATGTGCAAGCAGGGCATATGGCGCACGGTGCTGATGGTGCTGGTGTGCGCCCTGCTGATTCGCCTGATTTTGACGGCGGGTATGTACCTATGAAGAAGATGCAAACGCAAGGCAAGATCCGGTGGGGCTATTTGGCCCTGGCGCTGGCGGTGGGGATAGCCGGCTTTTGCGGCGTCTGGTTCGGCAGGCAGCAGGAGCTCACCCCTTACGCCGGCGTGCAGCTGGCTGCGGCCCAGCGGATGCAGCGGGGCGAGGCGCTGCTGCTGGAGGTCGTGCTGGAGGAAGGCATAGCCATCGAGGAGATCGACCTGAACCGAACCGGGCTCATCGGCCCGGAATGGACGCCCCTGACCACCACGCCGGGCAACGAGGACGCCAAGCGCACCTCGCTGGACCCCAACTTCGCCGCGCTGCTGGTGCGCTATTTCAAGGAAGCCGGGCTGGAGGCGGGGGACACGGTGGCGGTGGGCACCAGCGGGTCCTTTCCCGGCCTGCTGACGGCCACATTGTGCGCCGCTACCGAGATGGACCTGGACGTGAAGGTGAGCGCCTCCTTCGGCGCTTCCATGTACGGCGCCACCCGGCTGGAGCTCAACATCTGCCGCATCATGCGCCTGCTGAAGGAGGGGGGCATTGTGGAGTACCAACTGCTGGCAGTATCCCCCGGCGGCAATAACGATTACGGCGAGAGCGCGCTGTTCCCCGATTCCCGGGAGACCATCGCCCAGCTGGCCGCCCAGGAGGGCGTGGAGTACATCGACTATAACGACGTCGAAAAGAGCATCGCCCGGCGGCTGGAGCTGTTCGGCGAGGACGTGGACTGCTTCGTCAACGTGGGCGGCGCCAGCGTCAACAGCGGCACCAGCGCCTATACCCTGGATTTCCCCAACGGCCTGGTCACCGACCCGCCCCGCATCCCCACCACCCCCAACCGGGGCCTGATGTACGAGTACGCCGCCCGGGGCGTGCCGGTGATCAACATGCTCAACGTGCGCCAGATGGCCGCGGATAACGGCCTGGCCTTCGACCCGGTGCCCCTCACCCAGCCCGGCGAGGGCGGCGTATACTATGATATCGTCTACCCCGTATGGGTGGCCGTCCTGGCCGCTGTCCTCATGGCGGCCATCCTGATCCTGGGCCGCCTGCGTTACGCCAAGGAGCAGGGCTGACCCTGAGGGCATGACAAAGCGAAGCCGCCCCGTGCTGACCGCTGGGACGGCTTCGCTTTATTATATCCCGCCCCCCCTGGAGCCGGGGCGGGGGAGAGGGGCGTTGGTCAGGGGCGGATGGGTTCGGGCAGGGCGTACACCTCGATGCGCTCCCGGGGATTGCGCCGGAACAGGTCCGAGCAATCGATGCTGTTCAGGCGCTGGATTTCCGGACATCCTTCCAGGCACTGGATGTATTCCGGGGAGGGATAGTAGCACAGCAGCAGCATTTGCCGGGGATTGGCGTACCAGGATTGCCTCAGGCGGCGCAGCACCGCCTCGAATACCGTTGAGGAGAAGGGATTAAAGAAGAAAAAGGCGTTTTCATCCCCGATGGGGTACTGTTCCGCCAGGCAGCAGGCCAGGCGGACCCGGTCTCCGGCCCGGCAGGCCTGACGGTTTTCCAGGGCCTCCCGGATGAGCCTAGGGGACTGGTCTATGCCCGTGGCCTGACAGCCCACCGCTGCGGCCAGGTAAAAGACCACCCGCCCCTTGCCGCAGCCGTAGTCCAGCAGGCGGTGCTCCCTGCTCAGGCAGCCGCTTTGAACCAGTCGCTCCAGCACTGGGTAGGGGGTTGGCTCGTAGGGCGCGTAGTGGGCGCTGGCCACGTCTTCCCGCCCGGTGGTCTTGATGCCCAGGCGCTTGTCGCCTTCCCGGCCGGTCATTCTTCCCCCAGCAGCTTTTGCAGCGCTTGATTGTATTTGCCCTGGCGCTTTACGTCCTTTTTCGTGACCGCGGGCAGCCGCGCCAAGTTGCTGTTGTCGATCAGGTCGCTGATCTTCACCTGCCGCGCCAGGGGATTGGCCGCCACCCGCTGGATATATTCCGCCCATGCCTCCCCTTCCCGGCGGCTGATGGCGTCCACCGCAGCGGTAGTTTCCGGCCCAAATTGGGCGCAAATCTCTTCCAGGGTCACATCCGTATCCTCTACCGTATCGTGAAGCCAGCCCACCACCTGAGCTTGGGGCGAGGTCAGGCGGGAAACCACCCGCTCCGGATGGGTGATATAGGGCAGGCCCACCCGATCTATTTGCCCCTGGTGGGCCTGGACCGCCAAACGCTTGGCGGCCTGTACGTCTGTGCTGTAGGCCATTTTGCATACCTCCAATGGGATGATTCGCCAACAAAAGTCCACTACCGCTGGGAAAGCCGGGCTTTGCCGTTTTCACCGGCCCCCGCTATCCGTGCCCCTTGCGCCGTGCGGATCTGGGCTGGGAAAGGGAAGGGCTAATCCCCCTGGGCCCGCCGGTACAGCCGCCACAGGTTTTCTCCGGCGACCCCCGCAACCACTTCCCCGGCATAGCCCTGCCGGGCGATCAGGTCCGCCAGGGCGGGCAGGCAGGCGGGGCCCTCCAGGCCCTGGGGCCAGGCGTCGATGCCGTCAAAGTCGCTGCCGAAGCCCACGGCTTTTTCTCCGCCCAGTTCCAGCAGCCCGTCCAGATGGGCCAGCAGGTCGGACAGGGTAGCCGGGCGGCCCTGGGCCAGAAAGGCGGAGTAGAAGTTCAGGCCGATATACCCGCCGCCCCGGATGATTTCCTGCGCCAGCGCCCGGGGCAGGTTGCGGGGGACGTTGGCCACTTCGCGCAGGTTGGAATGGCTGGCCGCCGTCGGGAGCGCCGACAGGGCCAATACGTCCTCGATGCCCTGGTCGTTCAGGTGGGACACGTCGCAGATCAGCCCCAACTGCCCCATTCGGGCCACCAGCTCCCGGCCGAAGGGCTTCAGCCCCCGGCGGCTGCCCGACAGCGCCGGGTAGCCTACCTGGTTTTCGTAGTTCCAGGTGAGGGCGATCATCTTGACGCCCTGGGCGGCAAAATACTCCAGCCTGTCTAGAGACCCTTCCAGCACTTCGGCCCCTTCGATGGACAGCACGCCGTGGGGATTTTGGGGCTTTTCTTGGGGCAGTTTGCCCCGCAGCAGGGGAACCCCCAGCTGTGGGACGGCCTCCAACATGGCCTGGGCCCGGCTGAAGGGCGTGCCCGGGTCCTTTTCCCCGCCGCAAAACAGGGCGTAGGTCTGTAGGCCCACCTGCCCCGCCTCCAGGGCCTGGGCCGTCACCTGGAGCTCTTGAGGCGATTTCTTTCCTACCGTTAGGGCATATAATGTGTCGCAATGGGCATCGGCGATAAACATGTCCTTCCTCCTCTCTTTCATGGGGCGGCGTCCAAGCATTCGCCGCCAAGCCGCACCCCATCCGGCCCGCCCCAGCCCTCTCCGCAGCCCCCTGGCGGAAGCCCTCCGCCCCTCCCTGCAGCTCCGCTCAGCCCCCTGGCGGAAGCCCTCCGCCCCTCCCCGCAGCCCCGCCGAAACCTTCCTGCGCTCTCCGCCGCGGGCCAGGCTCCGCCTGG
>DSLFC04102__coassemble_718_pt1 | contig 33225 bp, 27 predicted proteins | sample DSLFC04102__metabat2_low_PE_004 | metagenome-assembled genome bin DSLFC04102
ATGGCCGGCCATGGGCTTGCCCATGGCCGGCCATCCCCCCCAGCCCCTTTTTAAAAGGTCACGCGCACCTGATTGACCTCCTCATGATAGGCATACTGGCTGCTCTGGGTGCGGCTGAGGGCCAGCTTGACGCTGAGGGCGTCGCCCTGGGTCAAGGGATCGAAGGCCGGGCCGGGCCAGCTGATGACCGCTTCGCACCGGCCGCCGTCCTCGCTGCAGGCCGCGTCGAAGGTCACCGGCCAGGGGCCGCTGTCGGGAAGGACGGGCAGGATCACCGCCACGCACAGCTCCTCGAAGATTTGCTGATACTTGCGCGCCTGCCGTTCTCCCAACAGCTGTCTGCGGGCGAAGGCCTCGATCTGGGCGGCAGCGGCGATGAAGTCGAAGGTCTTGGCCTGGATTTCCAGGTGGAAGGTCTTTAGGCGGTGGACGAAAGCGCGGCAGCGCTGGGTCTTGGGCCCTTCGAAGATCTGCTGGGGGGAGCCCTCCTCGTAAATCAGGCCCTGGTCCATGTAGAATACCCGGTTGGACACGTCTCGGGCGAACTTCATCTCGTGGGTGACGATGAGCATGGTCAGCCCCTGCTCCGCCAGCCGCCGGATGACCGAGAGCACTTCGCCCACCATGGTGGGGTCCAGGGCGCTGGTGGGCTCGTCGAAGAGGATGATCTGGGGTTCCATGGCCAAGGTACGGGCGATGGCCACCCGCTGCTTTTGGCCGCCGGACAATTCGTCCGGGTAGTTCCAGGCCTTTTCCACCAGGCCCACCTGCTGCAGCAGGGCGATACCCCGGTCATAGGCGTCCTGGCGGCTCAGGCCCAGCAGTTCCACCGGGCCCAACATAAGGTTTTCCACCACCGTCAGGTGGGGAAACAGGTTAAAGGACTGGAACACCATGCCCATCTGCCGCCGGATGACGCTGAGGTTTTGGGGCTTGGCCCCGATGAGCTGCTGGCCCAGCACCTGAATACTGCCCTGGTCCGGCTCTTCCAGTCGGTTGAGGCAGCGCAGCAGGGTGCTCTTACCCGTGCCCGAGGGGCCGATCACCGCGATCACGTCGCCCCGGTTCACCTGGGCGCTCACGTCCTTCAGGGGCGTGGCGTTGGAATAGCTCTTCTTCAGGTGCTCAATCTGGATCACCGGCAGGTCCTGGCTCTGCCCGCCGCCTGCGGGGGCCGGGCCCGCCTGGCCGGTTGGGGCGTTCTCCGGATGGGCGCTCCCCTGGAGGGGCGCGGTGCTCTGCACGCCTTTCAGGGCTCGGGGCCGGCGCTTGGGGTCGATGCGCATTTCCAGCAGCCCCAGCAGGCTGGTGAGAGCCCAGGCCAGCAAAAAGTAGATGGCGGCGGTAACGATGAGGGGGAAGAAAGCCTCGAAGGTGCGGCTGCGGATCAGGTCGGTGGCCTTGGTCAGGTCCTCCACGGCGATATAGCCCACGATGGATGTCATTTTTACCATAGAAATCAATTCGCCCTTATATACCGGCAGGGTATGCCGGGCTGCCTGGGGGGCGATGATCTTGAGGAAAGTCTTGCCCCGGCCCATGCCCAAAGCGGCGGCGGCCTCCCACTGACCCCGGTCCACTGCCTGAATGCCGGTGCGGATCATTTCCGACACGTACACCCCGAAATTGATGGCAAAGGCGGTGATGGCCACCAGGATGCCGTCCACCCGGGCGCTGGCGAACACCACATAGAACAGCACCATCAGCAGCACCAGCAGGGGCACGCCCTGGATCAGGCGGATAAAGGCGGCCGTGATCCCGGACAGCGCCTTATAGCGGCTGCGGCGGGCCATACACAGCCCGAACCCCAGCACGGTGCCCAGCGTCGCCGCCGCCAGGGAGATGATGAAGGTAACCCCCAGCCCGGCCAGGATCATCTGCCAGCGGTTTTCCTCGATAAAGGTGCGCTGAAAGCTGGCGGCCAGTCCCGCCCAGAAGCCCTCTGCCGCCTGTTCCTGGCCCTGGACGCCTAAGTCCTCCTCCTGCACCATCAGCACCACGCCGCTGCTATAGTGGGAGTCCGCGAAGTCGATGCTCTCCATGCGCTCCTGGGTAATGCTGATGGAGCCGGAGGCGATATCCGCCCGGCCGCTGACCAGCATGGGGATCAGGGCGCTAAAGTTGGCCTGGGCGATCTCCAGTTCCATGCCCAAGTCCCTGGCGATCATGGTCACCAGTTCCACCTCATAGCCCAGGGAAACGCCGCCTTCTCCGGCGTAGCTCATGGGCTCCAGGGAGGGGTCGTGGACGTAGCGCAGCGTGCCGTTTGGCGCGTCGTAGGCCTCCTGGGCGATGGTCTTGACGCTCTCGTCGGCGCCCAGCCATTTTGCCTCCAGCGCATCCAGCACGCCCTGCTGCCGGTATTCCTGGATGAGGGCGCTCACCTGGCTGGTGAGGGCGCTGCCCTTAGCCAGGCCCAGGCCGTAGCTGCCTGCAGACAGGGTTTCCGGGAAAATGGCCAATTCCGGCTGACGGGCCGCCGCCAGCTTGGCCAAGGGAAGGTCGGCAACCAGCGCGTCCAGGGCGCCGTTTTGCAGCGCCAACAGCTGGGAGGACTGGTCGTCGTAGTAGCGGATGTCCACCTGGCCCACGGTCTGTTCCAAGATTTTGTCGTATATCGAGCCGGTGGTCGTGCCGATGGTCGTGCCCTGGAAGTCCGCCAGGTTTTGGAAGCGGACGGCGGTATCCACTTTGGCCACCACCGCCACGATGCCCCCCACGTAATCCGGCTGGGAGAAGTACACCCGCTGGGCCCGCTCCTCGGTGACGGTGAACCCGGCCGCTCCCGCGTCGTACTTGCCCGCTTCGATGCCCGCCACGAAGGCGGTAATCTCCACGTCGTGGATGTTGAGCCCGTAGCCGTAGGCCTGGCAGAACCGCACCATGATGTCCACGTCGTAGCCCACGATCCGGCCCTCCTTTACGTAAGCAAAGGGGGCGCTGCTGCCTTTGGCCGCAAACTCCAATGTGCCGTTGGGGGCGGGCAGCTCCCGCCAATCCGCCACGGTCTTTAGGCTCTCGTCGGCGCCGAACCAGATCGCCTCGATCTGCTCCAGGGTGCCGTCCTGCTGGATTTGGGTGAGAAACTGGTCCATCTGGTCCCGCAGCAGCGCGCCCTTTTCGCTCTTGGGAAAGGCGAAGGCGTAGCCGTCCTGGGTGAGGGCCTGGTCCAGGTAGGTGATCCCCGGGTTTTCCTGGCACAGCACCCGAGCCATGGGTTCGTCCATGAGAAAGGCCTGAATTTTGTCCTGCTGAACCGCCAGGGCCATGTCGGCATAGGCGCTGTAGTATTCCTTTTGGGCGTTTTCGATAAACTGGTCCGTATATTGGTCGAAGGTGGAACCGGTCATCACCCCGATATGCTGGCCCCTCAGCTGGCTGAGTTGGGTGATCTGTTGGGGCTGCTCTTCCTGCTGCCCGTTGGCGCAGCCGGCCAACAGCGCTGCCGTCAGCATCAGGCAGAGCAGCGCTAACCAGGAGCGAAGGCGAAAGGATTTCATAATTTGGCTTTTCCCTCCAATTTCTTCCAGTCCAACGTCCCAAGCCATGCGCTGCCAGATCCGCTGGTAGGTAGGATCGGCCCCGGGATGTCATCAATCAATCCAGCAACATCCTCAGGGGGTGTACCGGCAGCACGCCTCCCCTACGGCCCAGGGCCATAGGGATGTATCTTCATCTTGCGGTTTGGGGACATGGGGATACCCTCCTCACGGCCTGGGGGTATTCTCTGATTGGGGACTTGGATTATCGGATAATCCCACGGTCGCGGGCCAGCGCCTCTATGCTCCGGTCGTAGGTGGCTTCCGCCGCCTTGGAAAAGAAGCAGCCGGGCACCCCCTCGTCATGATCCCGGTGATGGGCCACGCAGGCGCAGCACTTGCCGTGTCTATGGCAATCGTAGGTACAGGGGCACTCCCGCTTGTTATCGCACTTTTGTTCCATCGCTGTTTTCCCCTCTCTGCCTTTTCCGGCGCCTCGGCTAGCTGCCTGGCGCCCTTTGCTCCGTCACCATGTTAAGACATCCCCGGGTTATTTTTAAAGCCCTTGCGTAGAATTCGCCTTCCCCGGCACAAAATTTGTTGCGTCTTTCCCCGCCGGGCCAAGGCATTGCCCCATATCCCAATTCGTGGTATAATGATGGCGGAGGTGGCCTATGCGCATCACACAGAGAGCCTATGGGAAAATCAATTGGGCCTTGGATGTGGTGGGTCGCCGGGAGGACGGCTACCACGAACTGGATATGCTGATGCAAACCGTAGCTCTGAGCGACGAGCTCAGTTTCGAAAGCGATGGGGCGCTTTCCCTTACCGTGAGGGGGCGGCCCGTGCCTTCCGACGGGCGCAATTTGGTGCTGCGGGCGGCTCAGGCCCTGATGGACTATACCGGCAGGCGCCACGGCGCCCGCATTCACCTGGTCAAGCACATACCCGTCCGGGCCGGATTGGGCGGCGGCAGCGCCGATTGCGGCGCCGCGCTATTGGCCCTCAACCGGCTATGGCGGCTGGACTTGCCCCTGAAAACCCTGTTGCAGATTGGCGGCTCCCTGGGCGCTGACGTACCCTTCTGCATGGGCGTGGGGCTGGCCCGGGTGCGGGGCGTGGGCGAACGGCTGCTGCGCATGGAGGCCAAGCAGCGCTTCCCCCTGGTGATCCTCCATCCCGGCCCCGGCCTGAGCACACCCCAGGTCTTCGGCCAATGGGACCGGATGGGCCAGCGGGGGTTGTCCCTCTCCCTGGACCAGGCCCAATCGGCCTTGGCTTCGGGGGATTTGGCCGCCTTTTCCCGGATGACCGGCAACGCCCTGGAACCCCCCGCCATGACCCTCTTGCCGGAAATCTGGCAAGCCCGGGACAAACTGCGGCAGTTGGGAGCGGTGGTAGCTCAGATGTCGGGCAGCGGCTCAGCGGTATTCGGCGCTTTCGACAACTGGGAAAAAGCCCGCGCGGCCAAAGAGGTGCTGGGGTACCGGGCCATCCTCACCTGGACCTATCCCTAATGGAATTCATGTATAATTTTGCCGGAACCGGCCCAGCCTAATGCCATATCAACCGAGCGGAGGATAGGACATGGAGGCTGGATTTTTTTATGGAGATATGGTGCGGCTGCACGTACTGGCCCACAGCGATGTGGAAGCGGACCAACGCCTCAAGATGCAGGTGGTCCAAGCGGTACGGCGCAGAGCGGTTCGGGTGGTCAGGGGCGCGGCGGACGCCGGCCAAGCTTATGAGCGCCTATACCGGGCCCAAGGTGCGCTGCGCCGCTGCGCCGCGTGGGCGGCGCGGCGGCGGGGCTTTTTCGGGCCGGTTGCGGTGGAAATGGGGGTATTCCCCTTTCCTCGTCGGGAATATGGCGGCCAGATAGCGCCGGAGGGCCTGTACCGGGCAGTGCGGGTGAAGTTGGGCGCGGCGGCGGGGCGCAATTGGTGGTGTGTGCTCTATCCCCAGCTGTGCGCTGTAGAGGAGAGTTGCGCCCAGGCCCTAGCCAGCCCCGAAGCCATCCATTTCTATTCCAGCATAGGCCGCTTTGTGCGCCAGCTGCTCCAGGGGGTGGGGCTATGCTGAGGCGGCTTCGCAGGGGCGCCGCCCTAGCCTGCGCCCTGGTCCTGGCGGCGGCCCTGGTCCTTCCCGCCCAGGCCGCGGTAGTGTTGGACATTGGGAGCCGGGGCGAAAACGTGCGCAAGGTACAGCAGCGGCTCATTCAGTGGGGATATATGACCGGCAGCGCCGACGGGGTATACGGTGCGCAGACCCAGGCGGCGGTGAAGCAGTTCCAGCGCAAGTACGGCCTTACCGCCGACGGGCGGGTGGGTCCGGCCACCGCCGCCAAGATGGGAATCACCCTGACCAGTTCCGGCAGCGGCGCCTCGTCCAGCGCCACAACCGCCAGTATCGTGTCCAGCGATCACCGGCTGCTGAGCAAGCTGGTATACGCCGAGGCCCGGGGCGAGCCCTACAAGGGGCAGGTGGCGGTGGCGGCGGTGGTGCTCAACCGGGTAAAGAGCAGTTCCTTCCCCAACACCATTTCCGGGGTGATCTACCAGAAGGGCGCTTTCAGCTGCGTTACCGACGGGCAGATCAACCTGACCCCCGACAACACGGCCATCCGGGCCGCCCGGGACGCCATGAACGGCTGGGACCCCACCGGCGGCTGCCTGTATTACTATAATCCCAAGACCGCCAGCGACCAATGGATACGCACCCGCACGGTCAAGACGGTAATCGGCAACCATTCCTTCGCGGTATAGGAGGGATCAACGTGACACTTCTTTACGGACACAAGCGGCGCAAGGAAGCGCTGGTGGCCATCTTGGCGGCGCTGTGCCTGGCGTTGGCGGTCACCGGCTACGCCCAGGAACAGCGGGTGCGGGCGCTAACCCTCCAGGTGAGCGCCACCTACCACAAGGCCCTCTACGAGGCGGCGGAACTGCTGGGCGGGGTGCGCCTGGGTCTGGAAAAATTTATGGTGTCCAGCAGTCCCGCCCAACGCCAGGCCATTTTGAACGACATGGCCCGCCAGGCTGAAGGCGCTCAGGACGATTTGTCCTTGCTGCCCTCGGACCACCCGGCCCTGGACGGCGCCATCAAATTCGCCAACCAGGTTTCCGATTACGCCAGCGTCCTGGCCCAGCAAATCGGAGGCGGCGGGCAGTTGAGCCAGGAGGACCTCTCGCAGTTGCAGGGACTGCACGCCAGCTGCGTCAAGCTGCTGGACCAGTTGGAAACCCTGGCCCAGGCCTACGAGCGGGGCGAGCTGCAATTCCCGGTGGAACAGGAGGACCTGCGCTCTGCCGCCCAAAGCACCCAGGACACCCAGCCCTTGGTCAGCTATCCGGTGCTGTTGTATGACGGGCCCTTCTCCGACGGAAAGCCGGAGGGGCAGGTGCAGGCGCCCGGCAGTCCGGTCACCCAGGAACAGGCCGCCCAGGCGCTGAAGGACTTTATCGGCGCTCAGCGGGTGAGCCAGGTGCGGCTGGTGGGGGAATCTCAAATTCTGTCCGAATGCTATGAGTTTGAGGCCGATACCGAGTCGGGCGTACTGGAAGCGGGGGTCACCAAGGCCGGCGGGCATGTGCTGTATATGCTGCCCACTAGCGCAGTGGATCAGGTGAATCTGTCTCAGGCGGAGTGCATCGACTTGGGCGCCCAGTTCCTGGCCGGCAAGGGCTACGGGGATATGGCTGTAAGCTATTGGCGGCAGCAGGACGGCATCCTCACCGTGAATTACGCCGCCCAGCAGGATGGGGTGATCCTCTATCCTGACCTGGTGAAGCTGCAGATCTCCATGGCCAACGGCCTGGTGGTGGGGCTGGAGGCGGGCAATTACCTGCGCAACCACGTAAGCCGCGCCTTGCCCCTTCCTCTGGTAAGCGAGGAGCAGGCCATGGCTCAGCTAAACGGCGCCCTGTCGGTGGAGCGCATCCGCCGCTGCGTCATTCCCCTGGATGTGGGGGAAGCCCAATGCTGGGAGGTGACCGCCCGATTCCAGGGCGGCAACCGCTACCTGATCTATCTGGATACCCAGACCGGTCAAGAGCGCAGCATCCTCCAGGTGGTGGAGCAGGAAGACGGCATCCTCACCCAATAATGTTCCGGGTTTGTTCATCTTTTCGCGGCAAAGACGCCACCTGCCCATGCTATGATAGGATCATGGCCAACGCAGCCGGTTCGTTTGTCGCCAGCGATGGAGGGGAGGAACCCGGTATCCCCGGCCCATGGGCCGGCGGAGACATGTTCCTCATCGCCCGAGATACGTCCGGCCAAAAGCACACGCTAAGGCGGCGCCGTCCTGACCGGCGCCGCCTTTCCGTAGCCTTCTGACCGCCTTAGCCCCACGGACCAGGCGCGGCGGGAACCGTTTACCATTCTTCCAGCCGGTCCCGCTCCGGCGCCGCCCCTTGCCCGGGCGCCTCCTGGGGCCCTTCCTCCAGCCAGTTGTCGAAGGGTGGGCCCGCCTCGTTGAGGCCGCCTTCTCCCCTCAGCTGATAGGTTCGCTCCCTGCGCATACTGATGGTGGTTTTGCCCGCCATAAGCACGCTGTCCAGCAGCAACATGTTCAACATGCCCGTTTGCCTGGCCAGCGCCTGGGTTAGTTCCACGTCCCAGTGCTCTATGGTCAGGTTGCCCTTGCGCCGCCACTGCACCAGCACCGCGCACTGAGCACGATGGAAGATCAGCGGTTCCATCAGGTCCCGCAGCGCCACCCCGCGCCGGTTGCACCCCCGGCATACCAGGGTACTGCCCAACAGGTGTCCGCTCAGGTTGGTGCTGAAGATCCACATCTGCTCCTCGGTCACGCCCTTAAACAGTTGGGCGCAGTGCTTCTCTACCAGGGCCAATTTGTCGAATTTGGGCCGGTCCTTCAGCGATAACTCCGCGTAGCGCTTGGCCGCCCGGTTCAGCAGCGCCAGCCAGGCGGCGCTGCATTGCCCCAGCCCCGGCATCGCTTCCAGCTGCTCCTGGGGCGCCTCCATCACGCCGCCCAGGCTGCCGAATTTCTCCGTCAGGGTATGCGCCAATGGGTTCACATCCCGCTGAGGCAGCACGGGAAAGAGCAAAAGTTCCAGCGCCTCATGGGGCTGAAAGGAGGCCAATCCCTCCTGCTCGGCCCGCAGCCTGAGCCGGCTTCTATGGCCTTTATGGGTGTGCTCCACAGCCATACCCGTCACATCCTTCGTATACGCCTATTGTAACACACCGCCGCGCCGGGAGCAATGGCGCATTTTTTCCCGGCTAGGGGAATAGCTTGAAGGGGAGACGCGCAAGATGGGGGGAGAGCGGATGAAAGAACAGCGTCCCGAAGCCCCGGCCAGGCCCCACAGCCTGACCCTGGACGAGCGCAGCCGGGCGGTGATCACCGGCGTGGAGGATGTAGACAGCTTTAACGAACAGATGATCGTGCTCAACACCACCGCGGGGGCCATGACCCTGATGGGGGACCAGCTCAATGTGTCCAAACTCAACCTGGAGGAAGGGCAATTGGTGATCCAGGGGCACATCGCGGCCCTGGAATACGACGAGCGCAAGCCCCGCGCCAGGGGATCGGCTTTGGCGCGGTTGTTCAAGTGATGCTGTACGCCACCATCGGCCAGTGGCGGGTATTCCTGTTCATGGCCCTGGCCGGGGCCGGGGCGGGATGCTGGTACGGGCTCATCCTGCGGGCAGGGCGGCTGATGGTTCCGGGGCCTTGGCTTCACGCCCTGCTGGACTTGTTCAGCGCCTTGGGCATCTGGGTCATCCTCACCTGGGCCCTGCTGGCGGCCAACTACGGCCAGCCCCGGGCCTATGCCCTGGCCGCCGCAGCCCTGGGCTTCGCGGCGCAGCGCCTCACCCTGGCGCCCTTGGTCAGCTGGATCCTTCGCCTGCTGGGCCGGGTGTCGGGTTGGGTTGTGGTAGCCATTTCCAGGCCCGTCTGGGTAAAAAATATTTTTCGATAGGCAGGAAATTGTCGTCTTATGTCGTATATAGTAAATTGTTTGCGCTCAACCAAACCGACCTTGCTGAAATGGGGTGCCGCTGTGGGCAGGAAACGCATCATTAAGCCGCGCTTTTGGGTGCTGATGATGAGCGCGTTGGTGCTGGTGTTTACCTGCGTCTATATTTCCCAGGGCAGTTATATCGCCCAGCAGGAAGCGCGCATCCGGGAATTAGAGGACGAGTACGCTCAAAAGCTGGGCGATAACCAGCTGCTGGAGCGGAAAATCGCCTTTAGCAAGACCGATACCTACGTGGAACGGGTAGCCCACGACCAGCTGGGCCTGCTCAAGTCCGACGAGATCCGCTTTGTGGCCTCGGGACAAGCCGCCGGTTCCGTTCAGGACGCTTCTTCCTATGCCCAATAGCCCCATCTTCGCCGTGCTGGACGTAGGCTCCAATTCGGTGCGCCTGTTGGTTGGTCAGTGGGCCCAGGGGCGTCCAGTTCCATTGCATACCCAAAAAATCACCACCCGCCTGCTTTCCGGCATGGCGGGCGGTTTGCTCTCCCCCGCTTCCATTCGCCGCACCGCCCAGGCCATCGCCCAGTTGGCGGACCAAGCCCGCGCCATGGGCGCCGCCCAGGTGGAGGGCTTCGGCACCAGCGCCATGCGGGACGGCGGCAACCGGGATGCGCTCATCGCCCTGGCCCGCCATGCCGGCGTGGAACTGAGAGTGCTCTCCGGGGAGGAGGAGGCTGGTCTGGCCTATGCCGGGGCGGCTCCCCAAGGCCGGCGGGGCGTGGTGGACATCGGCGGCGGCTCTACCGAGTTGTTGGCCGGTAAGGACGGAGCGCCCCTGGCCGCCTATTCCGCCCGGATGGGCGCGGTGCGCCTGGCGGAAGCCCTGGGCGGAGATTTGCGCCCAGGCCCCATGCTGGACCGTGCCCGCCAGGCCCTGGCCCCCGCCTGGGCCGCCGTAGCCTCCTGCCCCGTGGAGGGCTGGGTAGGGGTGGGGGGCACCATTACCTCCCTGGCCGCCCTGGATCTGGCCCTGGTCCCTTACGACCCGGACAAGGTCCAAGGCCATCCCCTGACCCTTCAGGGAGTGCAGGCCCAATTCCAGCGCCTGTGCGCCCTGGACCTGGCCCAGCGCCAGGCCCTGCCCGGACTGGATCCCGCCCGGGCCGACATCATCCCCTTCGGCGCGGCCATTTTGCTTTCCTTCTTCCATCTCAGCGGCACGGACCGGCTCCTGTCCAGCGACCAAGACAATTTGCTGGGCTACGCCCGCCGCTTTCTACCGCCCGGGCCCTAGGAATCCATTTTTGTTTATGCAAATCCGCGCCCTCCTTTAGGAGAGAGCGCGGCTTTCGTTATGTCCTCAGGGAAGCGTTATTCCGCCAGGTCTGCCTCCGGCCCAGGGATCGCAGTGGGCATATAGGCCACTAGCGTAGCCACAGGCGACGAGGTGGGCGCGGGGCTAGCCTCCGGCACCGGGGTGGTTTCCGGCGCGGGGGTGGTTTCCGGTGCGGGGGTGGTTTCCGGCGCGGGGGTCTCCTCCGGGGCCGGGCTGGGGGTGGGCGTGTAGCCTTTGGGTACTACGGTCACCACGCAGGTGGCTTTGATGCCGCTGGGGGTAGTGGCAGTGATGGTGGCGGTACCCACCTTCTTGGCGGTCACCTTGCCCTTAGAGCCCACGGTGGCGATCTTCTTGGCGTCGCTCTTCCAGGTCACCTTGGTATTGGCGTACTGGGGGCCGGTGGTGGCGGTGAGCTTCAGGGATTTGCCCTTCTCCAGGGTGATCTCGCTGTGGCTCAGCACCAGCGTCTCGGCGGGCAGGGGCTTCTTGGGGGTGACGGTGACCGGCACCACCATCTCCAAGGAGTTGTTGGGGCCGTAGAGGATGCGCACTTCGCCCTGACCCATGGCCTTGCCGGTGAAGGTGAGCTCGATCTTATAGGTGTAATTCCTCCGGGTCACCTTGACCAGGCTCTCGTCGGGCAGCTGGATCTGCGCAGCCTTACGGGCCTCCTCGTCCTTGGGGAACTTGATGGTGAGGGTGGTCTTTTTGCCCTCTTTGACGATGACCTCGTCCTTGCCCAGCTCGGGCACGGTTACCGGCTTCTTGGCGGTGACGGTGACCGTCACCACCGCCTCCAGGGCGTTATTCGGGCCGTACTTCACCCGGAACTGGGTAGAGCCGGCGGCCACGCCGGTGACGGTATAGGTGATGTCCTTTTCTCCATCCTTCCGCTCCGCCTTGGCCACGGCCTGATCCGGCGTCTCCACCACGGCGGCTTCTTTCGCTGCGGCGTCGGCGAAGGTCAGGGTGAGGGTAGAGGCTTCCCCCTCCTCGATTTGGATGGACTGCTGGCTCACGTCCAGCGTCTTGGCCACCACGGTAACCGGTATGATGCGCTCCAGGGTATTGTCCGGGCCGTACAGGATGCGGAACCGGCTCTCGCCCTCGGCCACGCCGGTGATGGTATAGGTGACGTCGTACTTGTTATCCTTGCGGGAGGCTTTGGCTATGCTGCTGTTGGGTACGTAGATGGTGGGGTTCTCCCAGCCGTCTTCGTCTTCGTAAAACTGAATTTTCAGCGTAGTGCTCTTGCCCACCTCCACCGTAACCTGATCCTTATCGGTGACCACGTCGGTGAGCACCTTGGGCTGGGCCGCCTGGGCCAGAGCGGGCAGGCAGGCGGCGCTGAGCAGCAGGGCCAGGGCCAGCAGCCAGGCCGCCGCGCGGTTCAACTTGTTCATGGATATTCCCTCCATCCTTTTTCAGTTACGCCAGATTCCAAATATCCCGGGCATAGTCCGCCACCGAGCGGTCGGAGGAGAACTTGCCCGCCCCCGCGATGTTGTAAAGGGCCATTCTGGCGAAGCCCTCCCGGTCGCGGTAGGCGCTGTAGGCCTTCAGGCGCGCTTCCAGATAGGGCCTGAAGTCCTTGAGCACGAAGTAGTGGTCCGGGGCGTGCCAGCTGGCCCCGTCCAGCAGGGCGGTTTTCAGCTCGGCGATATCCCCTTCCGGGTCCTGGAAGGTGCCGTCATCCAAGGCGTCCACCACCTGGCGGAGCAGCTCGTCCGCCTCGTAGAGCCGGCGGGGTTCGTAGTGCCCGGCCAGGGCCTGGAGCTCTTCCACCGTGGCGCCGAAGATGAAGTTGTTCTCCCGGCCCGCCTGCTCCACGATCTCCACGTTGGCCCCGTCCAGGGTGCCCAGGGTGAGGGCGCCGTTGAGCATCAGCTTCATGTTGCCGGTGCCGCTGGCCTCGGTGCCCGCCGGGGAGATCTGCTGGGAGATGTCGGCGGCGGGGATGATGCGCTCCGCCCAGGTGCAGTTGTAGTTGGCCACGAACACCACCCGCAGCTTGTCCCGCACCTCCGGGTCGGCGTTGATCTTGGCGGCCAGCTGGTTGATCAGGCTGATCACCGCCTTGGCCCGGCGGTAGCCCGGCGCAGCCTTGGCCCCGAACACGCAGCAGGCGGGCGTGAAATCGGGCAGCTGCCCCGCCTTGAGCATCCGGTACATGGCCAGGATGCACAGCGCGTTCATCAACTGGCGCTTGTATTCGTGGAGCCGCTTCACCTGCACGTCAAACAGGAAATCCGCCTCCAGCTCCACCCCCTCGCTGCGCTTCACCCATTGGGCCAGCTGCTTCTTTTTCCCGGCTTTCACCGCCAGGAAATCCCGGCACAGCGCCGGGGTGATCTTGTCCCGCAGCCCCTCCAGCGCGTTTAAATCGGTGAGGAACCGGTCCGAGCCCAGGGTATCCTTCAGCAGGGCGGTAAGCTCCGGGTTGCACAGCCCCAGCCACCTGCGCTGGGTGATGCCGTTGGTCACGTTGAGGAAGCGCTGGGGATAGCGCTGATACCACTCCTGGAACACCTGGTCCTTGAGGATCTGGGTATGGATGCGGGCCACCCCGTTCACCGCGTGGCTGGCGTACACCGCCAGCTCCGCCATGTGTACCCTGCCATCCCGGATCACCGACAGCTGCCAGCCATGGCCCCGCAGCCGCTGGTCGATGCGGCGCAGGACCGGGATCAGCTGGGGCGCTACCGCCGCCAACAGCCCCTCGTCCCACACCTCCAGGGCCTCCCGCATCACCGTATGGTTGGTGTAGGAGAAGGTATCCCGGGCGATCTCAAAGGCCCGGTCAAAGTCCAGCCCCTTTTCCATCAGCAGGCGAATCAGCTCGGGAATGGCCATTACCGGATGGGTGTCATTCAATTGGACGGCGAACAGCCGGGAAAAGTTGCCAAAATCCGTGGCAATATTGGGGCACTGGCGCAGCATATCCTGGATGGACGCGCTGGAGAGCACGTACTGCTGCTTGAGGCGCATCAGCTTGCCCTGGCGCTGGTCGTCGTTGGGGTAGAGGAACTTCACGATGTCCTCGGCCCGGTTCTTATCCTTGCTGGCCTGGGCATAGCGCTGGGCGTTAAAGGCGTCAAAGTCGATCTCGTGGAGGCTTTCGGTCTGCCACAAGCGCAGGGTGCCCACCACGCCGTTGCGGTAGCCCAGCACCGGCATGTCGTAGGGCACCGCCTTGACCGGCAGCCCCTTCATGGGCACCACCACCGCCAGTTCCTCCCGGCGCACGCTCCAGGGATCGCCCTGCCGCGTCCAGTCGTCGGGCTCCTCCTTCTGGCGGCTGTCCTGGAACAGCTGCTTGAACAGGCCATAACGGTAGCGCAGACCGTAGCCCACCAGGGGCAGGTCCAGGGCGGCGGCGCTGTCCAGATAGCAGGCGGCCAACCGGCCCAGGCCGCCGTTGCCCAGGGCCGCGTCCTCGATGTCCTCCATCTGGGCCAGGGGCGCGCCCTGGGCCTCAAACAGCGCCCCCACCTGGTCCAGCACCCCGGCGCAGTACAAATTGTTGAACACCTGCCGGCCGATCAGGTACTCGGCGGACAGGTAGCATGCCTGGCGCTTGCCTGCCCGGCGCGCCTCCGCCGCCCGCCACAGGGGGGCAATTTCCTCCATCACCGCCCGGCCCAGGGCCATGTGCAGCTGGGCCGGGCTGGCCTCCTGCAAGGGAATGCGATGCAAAAGCATCAGGTTATCCTGGGTGCGCGCCATGACGCGCTGGGAATCAATCATTGGATGGTCCCCCTCTCCGCTTGTTGGTTGAGCTTGGCGATGCGCCGGGCCAGCGCCTCATCCGCCGCCCCCGGGGCCATCCGCCAGCGCCAGTTGTCGCCCCCAACGCTGCCGGGCAGGTTCATGCGGGCCCAGGTGTCCAACCCCAGGTAATCCTGCATGGGGATCACCGCGATGCGGGCCCGGCTGGCCAGCACCGCCTTGATCATAGCCTGTACCACCTGCTTGTCCTTCTTGGTCCCCAACACCTTGGCCGCCAGCTTGCGCTCCTGATCGCTGGCGCTGTTCCACCAGCCCAGGGTGGTATCGTTGTCGTGGGTGCCGGTATAATAAGCGCAGTTCTTCTTCACGTTGGCGGGCAAACCTGGGTCCTTAGGCCCGGAGCCAAAGCTGAATTGGAGCACCTTCATCCCCGGGAATCCGCTCCACTTCAGCAGCCGGTGCACCTGGGGACTCTGTACCCCCAAGTCCTCCGCCACAATGCGCAGCTGGGGCAGTTCACGCTCCAGCACCCGGAACAGCGCCTTGCCCGGTCCCTTTTTCCACTTGCCCACTCGGGCGTTGGGGGCGCCGTAGTCCACCGCATAGTAGTGGGCGAACCCGATGAAGTGGTCCAGGCGCACCATGTCGAACCGCCGGGCCATGGTGGCCATCCGCTTCACCCACCAGGCGTAGCCTTCCTTCTTCATGGCCTTCCAGTCGTAGCAGGGGTTGCCCCACAGCTGCCCGTCCTGGCTGAAGTAGTCCGGGGGCACGCCCGCCACCTTGACAGGCCGCCTGTCCGCGTCCAGCCGGAACACTTGGGGGTCCACCCAGGTATCCGCCGAGTCCCCCGCCACGTAGATGGGCACGTCTCCCAGCAGCTTGATGCCGTTCATGTTGCAGTAAAAGCGCAGCTTCTCCCACTGCCTGTCGAACAGGTACTGGACGAAGGCAAAATAATCGATCCGGCTGGCCAGCTTTTCCCGCCAGTCCGCCAGCGCCTGGGGCTGGCGCATCCGCAGCGCCTTGTCGGGCCAGGCGTCCAGAGGCGCAAATTCAAAATGCTCCCGGGCCGCCTCGAACAGGGCGTAGTCCTCCACCCAGCCCTGGGCCGCCCGAAAGGCGTTCACTTCCGGCTCCAGTTTATGATACGATTGGTCAAAGGCCCGCTGCAAGAGCTGCGCCTTCTCCGCCTTCACCTGCTGGAAATCAGCCCGACAGGGGTCCTTGGGCGGCCGGGGCGGCTGGACCCCGGACACGATGCCCTCCTTCTCCAGCATCTCCCCGTCGATGAGCAGGGGATTGCCCGCGTGGGTAGAACTGCTCTGGTAGGGCGAATCGCCGTACCCTGTAGGGCCGATGGGCAGCACCTGCCACAGGGTGATGCCGCTGGCCTTGAGAAAATCCGCGAAGTCGTATGCCGCCTGGCCCAAGGTGCCGATCCCCCCCGGCGAGGGCAGCGAAGTGATATGCAGCAGTATCCCGCTCTCCCGTTCGCTCTTCATGGACCCGTCCTCCTTCACTGCTTCCAAGTATAGGCATTCCAGGTGCGCTTGTCAACGGATGCTTTCCCTTTCCCGGAAAAAGGTTCTTTATTTTTTCTTTGCCTTAGCCTGGTCTAAACTTTCTCAGGTCCTTGCACAAACGCGCCGGTACAGAAAAAAATCCCCGCCCGGCGCGGGAATTTTCTTATCGTTCGCCCTTTTTCGCCTCCAGGCGCAGCCGCGCCCTCAGGTTTCCGGGGGGAACAGGTGGTGAAAGGCGTCGTAGCCGGTGTGGATGCGCTGCTGGGTATAGCCCAGTACTCCGAAGAAGGGCGTCAGGTCCCGGCGGGGGTGAAAGCCCTGGCGGCGCAGGGCCAGGTAGGCCTCCAGCCTTTCCTGGTCCCGGCTGACCACCACCCAGTGGAAGCGCTCCGGCTGGGGCAGATCCAGGTTTTCCTCGTGGTAGGCGACGAGGCCATGGCGCTGGGCCATGGTCATGGCCTCTTGCCCCACCTGGGCGTAATCCTGGTGGGTGAGGGGCGGGGACAGGGCCAAGGGTTTGGCGCCCCCGGCCACGCACTCGCAGAAAGCGGCCACCATGCCCAGGATAAAGCTATTCCTGTCCATAGGCGTCATAGGTTTTTCTCCTTTTCTTCCCGGCGGAAATCCCGAGGGGAAAGGCCGGTGTGTTTTTTAAACAGATAGCTGAAGTAGTGGGGATCGTTATAGCCCACGGCGTAGGCCACGTCGCTGGTGCGCATGGCGGTGGAGGTGAGCATCTCCTTGGCCTTGCTCATGCGCACCCCGGTGAGGTATTCGGTAAAGGTGACCCCCATTTCCTGGGAAAACACGGTGCAGAAGTGGTTGTTGGACAGGGCCACGTGGTCGGCCACGTCGTGGAGGGTTACGTTGGAATCTCCGTAGTGCTCGGCGATGAACGCCTTGGCCTTGCGGATCACCGTGCCGTAGCGGTTGGAGCCCTGCCGGTCCCTAAAGCTGATGGCCTGCTCCAGCATTTGCCGGCTGATGGGCAGCACTTCCTCCAGCTTCATCATCTTGCCCCCCACCTCCTGATAGCGCAGGGCCTGGGGGATCACCTGCTCCGGCGCGCCGCCGGACTCCTTGATCATCCGGGAGGCGGCCAGCAATATGTCCACGAACATGTAATTGGCCATCATCATGGACTGGGCCGCCGACTCCCCCATGCTGGCCACGTAGTGCTCCAGGATGGCGTCCACGTCCTGAGGTCCCGCGTGGCGCAGCTGTTCCGCGATGGGGGCCACGTCCAGGTTGATCAGGGAAAAGCCCGCGTTGGCGATCACGTCCTGCATGTTCATGATGCGGGGGATGGCCCGCTTGTCATCCAGCTTGCCCATGACCACCCGGGCGTCGGCAAAGGAGTCCGGGATATCCGCTATATCGGACACCGCGTTGCCGATGGCCACCAGCAGTTTTCTTTCGGTATTGCGCTCTACATCGTACTGGGCGGCCTGGGCCAGGCCGTAGGCCCGCTCCTCCAGGTCCCCTTCGTTGTCCCCCAGCACAAGAAAGGCAAACTGTTCCCCGCTCTCGCACAGGTGGGCGGTGCCCCCGGACATGTCCGCCAGGCGCTGCAATACGCTGCGCACCTTGAGCAGCTCGTCCCGCACCGCCACCGGCTGGGAGGGCCTTAGCAGCATGACCAGGTAGCGGTTGGCCAGCAGGTTCATCTGTAGCGCCCGGGCGCGCTCCGTCACCGTATTCCCCGCAGAGCCGGTGAACAGTTCCTGGAGCAATTTTTCCTTCAGAAAGCGGCTGCTGGAGGCAAATTCCTCCCGGAAAGCCCGCAAATTGGCCTGCTGGCGCTTGTCCTCCTGGATGCGGGCGGCGATGCGCTCCAGCACCTGGAGCAGTTCCTGGCCGCTCACCGGCTTGAGCAGGTATTCCTTGACGCCCAGGGAAATGGCCTCCCGGGCGTAGGCGAAATCGTCGTAGCCCGACAGGATGATCACATACATCCAGGGCATGGTGCGCATGGCCGAGCGGCACAGCTGCAGCCCGTCCATAAAGGGCATTCGGATGTCGGTAATCAGGATATCCGGCTTGATGTCCTGGATCATGCTTAGGGCGATCTCCCCGTCGGGGGCTTCCCCCGCCAGCACGAAGTCGGTTTCCTCCCAGGGGAAATTGGAGCGGATACCCTCCCGCACCACGATCTCGTCGTCCACCAGAAACACCTTATACATTATTCCGTCCTCCTCACCGGCACGTGCAGGGAAATGGTCGTGCCCGATTGGTTGCTGTGTATCTCAATGCCCTGGGCCTGGTTGTAGTACAGCTTAATGCGCTGGTTTACGTTGTACAGGCCGTAGCCCGCCGCGCCCTCGCCGGCGCCGCCCAGGCCCTGGCGCACCTCCCGCAGGCGCTCAGGCGTCATGCCCGCCCCGTCGTCCCGCACCGACAGCCACAGCTGCCCGTCCGCCTCCCGGCCGGTGACCGTCACCAAGCCCCGGCCCCGCCGGTGCTTGATGCCGTGGTAGATGGCGTTCTCCACCAGGGGCTGCAGCAGCAGCTTGAGAATTTGCTGGCCATACAGGGTCTCGGGTATGTCGATTTGATAATCCAGAATGTCCCGGTAACGTATCTTCTGGATGGTCAGGTATCCGGTCAGATGCTTCACTTCCTCGGATAGAGGAATCCAGTCCTTGCCCTGGCTCAGGGAAATGCGGTAAAAGTCGGACAGCGCCCGGGTGATGTGGATCACTTCGTCGGTGCGGTGGGCCTCCGCCAGCCACACAATGGCGTCCAATGTATTGTACAGGAAGTGGGGCGCGATTTGCGCCTGCAGCGTGCGCAGTTCCGCCTTCTTCAGGTTCTCCTGTTCCCGCCGGTTGACGTCGATCAGCGATTGCAGCCGGGAAGCCATGCGGTTTAAGCTGCTGGTCAATTCTCTCAGTTCCTCTATCTGGCTATCCGGGGCCCGCACCCCCAGATCGCCCCCGGCCAGGGAGGCGGCAAACTTTTCCAGTTCTTGGATGGGCCGGTGGATGGCCAGCCCCACCGACTTGCGCGCCAGGGCGGAAAACACCAAGGCGGCTCCCAGCAGCAGCACCAACGCCCACAGAAGGGCGATGACCATCCGGTGCAATTGGTCGCTAGTTTGGGCGGCCACAGCGATTTCCGCGTCCACGTAGGTTTCCAGCATTTCTCCCACCAGGGCGGCTACGCTGCGCACTTCCTCCAACGCCTCTTCGTTTTTGCTCACCGGCTCTCCCGCCTGGATCTGCTGACCGATGACGTCGATCTTGTCCACCAGGGTATCCATGGTGCGCCGGGCCACGATCAATTCTTTCAGGTTGATTTGCTGGGCTGAGGGAGTGAGCTGGTCCAACTCCCGCCTCACCTCGTTGGCCAGCAGGTACTGCTGGCCTTCTCCAAAGCTTTGCCGCCCCGCTACCACGGACCATACCTCGTCGGGAATGGTTTCCTCCACCACCGGCTTTAAGGAAGCCACCCGCTCCACCTGGCTGATAATGCCGTGATAGCGCTGGGCGTAATAGGCCATCATGGCCAGGCTCATCACCGCCGGGATCACCAATAGCGCCACCAGCACCGTAAAGGCGGAGCGCAGCCGCGCCGATATGCTGGACGCGCCGGCGTACCGGCCGTCCTTCCGCCACCGCTGGATCATCTGTCAATATCCCCTCTCCGGCAGGCTGTCCAGGTCCTCGTCGAACTCGGTAAACACCCGTTCTTCAGAGTAGGTAGCCCGCTCAATGCTCTCCCCGGCCGCCAGCTTTCTGGCCAATTCCATGATGGTATCGCCGATGAGGGGGGTACACTCCACCACGCAGTTCACCTTGCCCTCCTTGAGCAGGTCCACCGCCGCCTGTTCCCCGTCCACGGTGATGATGACGATATCCTGCCCCGGTTCCAGGCCCTTCTCCTCGATGGCCTCGATGGCGCCCAGGGTCATGGCGTCGTTGTGGGAGTAGAGCACGTCGATATCCGAATGCGCCGCCAGCAGCTGCTCCATGCATTCCTTGCCCTTGGAGCGCAAAAAGTCCCCCGACAAGCTAGCAACAATGGTGAACCGGCCGTCATCTTGGATGGCATTTCGAAAGCCTTGACCACGCTGCTTCATAGGCGTAGAATCAATGGTGCCGGAGATCTCCACGATGTTCAGATGCTCCGCGCCCATCTCCTGGGCCTTGCGCAACAAAAATTGGCCCGCCTTTTCCCCTTCCGCCTGGAAATCGCTGCCCACAAAACCGGCGTACAGGCTCTCGTCCTCGGTATGAATCATCCGGTCGGTGGTCAGCACCGGGATCCCCGCTTCCCGCGCCTCCATCAGCACCGTATCCCAGCCGTCTTCCACGATGGGCGCGAAGGCGATCACGTCCACCTGATAGGCGATAAAGGAGCGAATGGCCTTGATCTGCTTTTCCTGCTTTTGCTCCGCGTTCTCATACATCAGCTGGATTCCCGCCCGCTGAGCGGCTTCCTGCACCGACCGGGTGTTTCCCAATCGCCAGGCGCTCTCCGAACCCAGTTGGGCGAAGCCCAGCAGCAGCGCCTCCTCCTCCGAATCCCGTCGGGGCGCTCCGGCGCATCCCCCTAGGGTCAGAAGCAGGGCCAGGATTAGCGGCAGGACACGTAGCGCTTTTGCCACAAAAAGCCACCCTTTCCTGTGGTAATATTTTTATTATAACGTCCATGCTTGTTTTTTGTCAAATACCTATTATCAGAATTCCTATCTTCGTTCGCCTTCATGGTAAAAAAAAACGGCGGGAATTACTCCCGCCGGGTACCAGGGGGGTGACCGCCCTAGCAGATCTTCAACAGCATGGTATGGGCGCCGTCCATCTCCACCACCAGCAGCCCTTCCTTTTCCAGCCGCTTCATGACGTCGCTGAAGCGCTTAAAGCCGATCTGCCGCTCGTCGAAATCCGGATAGTCGGCCTGAATGGCGCTCTTCAGGATGGACGGGTTGATGCGTTCGAAGCCGTCCTGCTTGAACCGGGCCAGGTGCTCGGTAAACGCCTGAATCCAATTGGCCTTATTCAGCTGGGGCGCGGGGACATCGGAGGAGGTGAGGCTGATCTTCACCGCCGAGTTCTCAGTCCATACCTTCAGGTTATTGCTCTTCTCCGCCAGCTGGTTCAGCAGCTTGCCAAAGGTGGCGAAGCCGTAACTGCGCTCATCGAAGTCCGGGCGCAGGCGCATGATGGTATCCTTCAGCTCGCTGGCGTACATCATGTCCTCGTCCTGATCCGACAGGATGGTCTCCACCAGCGTGATCATCTCCTGAATGTCGCTGGGAGCCTCCTTTTCCTTGCTGCTGGGCTTGGGCGCCTGCTTCTTGATGGCCACCGACTCCAGAAAAATAAACTCGTTGCACGCCTTGATGAAAATGCCCGAGGCCACCTCGCTGCGGCTGATGCCCAGCACGTGCTTGCCCATGGACTTGAGCTTGCCCACCAGGGGCGTGTAGTCGCTGTCTCCCGACACGATGCAGAAGGAATCGATCAGCGAGTTGGTGTAGGCCACCTCCAGCGCGTCGATCACCAGCTGAATGTCCAAATTGTTCTTCTGGGCCTTGCCGTAACGAATGGAGGGGACCACGTAGAAGGTGTTGGACAGCAGGCATTCCTTGAGCTGGGTATACCGGTCGGTATAGCCGTATACCTTGCCCAGCAGAATGTCCCCCCGGATCTTCACCTTCTCGATAATATTATTAAGCATGGACTCCTTGGCCCCTGCGTTTTCCAAATCCACAAATACCGCAAAATTGGCTGTTCCCACCGTATACCCCCGTCTTCCATTCGTATTCTTTTTCAGTTTACCCCTTCTGGCGGCAATTGTCAAGAGCGCAACGCTCCTGTTCAGGCGTCTGGCAATACAGGCCCGGATTGCGCTGAATCAGGGCCACCGCTTCTTCGCCAAACACCTGCCGGTACAGGGCTAGATACCGTTCAAAGGGCGCCTGGGTCCCCTGGCTCAGCAGGATCATGTCCACCCCGTTCAGCTTCACCCGCAGCCCGGTAGGCTTATAGCCCCACCGGCGGTAAAAGGCCATCCGCTTCAGCCGCTGCGCCTGGTTCCCCGCCTTTTCCCCCGGTTCCTCCACCTCCAGGATCAGCGTCTTGCCCCGATACCGCCCTTTCACCAGCTCCAGCGCCTGGCCCCCTATCCCCCGGCCGCGGCCATCCGGCTCCACCGCCAGGTAATCCAGCAGCGCCAGCTCCTGATGCACCGCCAGAATGGCCAGTCCGGCGAAGTTCTCCCCTTCCAGCAGCGCCCAGATGTCCACCTGACCCCTCTCGCGCCCCTTCAGCATAACCCCAAAGGGCTTGCGCTCCGCATCGGGGAAGGCCCGGGCGTACAGCGCTTTCACCCGCTCCAGCCTCTCCCCCCACGCCTGTTCCAACCGCAGCTCCATCCCGTCCTCCTTTTGTTCCCATCTTCCCTTTTTCTTCCATTCTACCAGCCCCTTTCCAATCTGTCAATCTCCTGGCCTTTTCGCTCTCATTCCGCTTGCCTTTCCCCATCTTTTACGCAACTCATGAGGCTTTGCCGTCTTGACAAGGCACTCAAACTGCGTTACCCTTATCCTCAACCATACTCCCTCAGGAGAAACCGTATGAAACGTTATAAAATAAAGGAAATGGCAAATTTAATGGACATTAGCCCTTCCACCTTGCGCAATTTTGAAGAAAAAGGGCTTCTGTTTCCTCATCGCACTGTGCAAAGCGGCTACCGCCAGTTTGACCCTGTAGATTTGAATTTGCTCTTTCGCATCCGAGGTTTTACCCGTTGCGGTTTCTCCCTAGACGAAACCGCCCGGTTGATGCACAGCGAGGAGTTGATTCCCATAGCTGACGCCCTATTTCACAAAAGTCAACTTCTGGACCAACAGCTGCGCCTCATGGCATTGAAAAGTCAATACATGAAACACCGTGCCCGGCACCTACTACGAGCAACCCATCTGGGGCGGGAATGGATTCTAGATAGTAGCCCTGCCATGTATTTATTGCCCTTCCGCACCAACAATCAAATTATGAATGAGGACGATCGGGCCCAGGTAATCCGGCGCTGGGCTTCCCTGAAGCCTTTTACCGAATCGCTATTATTATATCCATTGGAAGAAATGCGCAGCGGAAGCATGGGGTATGTTTGTGGAACCTGCATTGAAAAGGCGTACGGCGATGCCCTGGGCGTACATCCTGGCGGCCATGTATTACTTAAGGAATCGCAGCCTCTGTGCGCCTATACGTTGGTTTCGGGCGTCACCGATAGAACCGGCGTCGCCCAATCCGCCAATGATACGGCTTTCCAAGCTCGTATGCGCCAGGTGCTGCGCACTCTGGCCCAGGAGGGTTATATCCCTAAGGCCGATGCCTACGGAACGACGCTGCATACCCAAGTAAGCGTTCGGGAATATCTCCATATCAGCGAATTATGGATACCTTTGGGAAAAAAATGACGATATCTCTTGACTTTGTAGCCGCTGTAAGGTGTATGCTTATTTATGTAGGAAGCAGCCGGCGGCTTCCTTCTGCAAATAGTATGAGGAGGTTTACTTCTGCAATGAAGAGGTTCTTGGTTTTCATCCTTGCTCTGGTCTTCATGTTTCCCGGAGCTGCACTAGCGCAGCAGGACAGTTATACCGCCTCCAGTGATGGTATGGGCGGCCCGGTAGAAGTCACCGTAACCTTTGAAGGCGGCAAGATCGCCAGCGTTACCATTGGCGCTAACAATGAAACGCCCGGTGTCAGCGACAAAGCCTTAACGGATATCCCCGCCCAAATCGTACAGTATCAGAGCGTGGCTCTGGACGCCGTATCCGGCGCTACATTGTCCAGCAATGCCATCATCAATGCGGTGAAGGCTTGCATTGAACTGGCTGGCCTGAACGTAGATGACTTTTCCGCTCCGGTAGCGGCGGTTACCTCCGATGCTCAGGTGGAAATGACTGCGGACGTGGTGGTCATCGGCGCAGGCGGCGCCGGCCTGGCCGCCGCCATCACCGCTCAAGAAAAGGGCGCCCAGGTCATCGTACTGGAAAAAATGTCCTCTGCCGGTGGCAATACGATTCTCTCCGGCGGCCTTTACAACTGCGTCGACCCCACCCGTCAGCAGCGCTCCGGCGTGGAGGATTCTGTAGAAAAGCACATCCAGCAGACCTTGGAGGGCGGCGACAACGTGGCCAATCCAGAGTTGGTACAAATTCTGTGCGAAAACGCCACCGATGGCCTGCTGTGGCTGGAATCCATGGGCATGATGTTCGATGAGGACGTAACCACCGCCACCGGTGCGCTGTGGCCTCGCAGTCATCAGGCTGTGCTGCCCAACGGTACCGGCTTTATCCAAACCTACTTGAAGGCCCTTGAGGGGACCGATGTGCAGATTCTATACCAAGTTCGCGCCGATCAGATTCTCATGGAAGACGGCCGCGCCGTCGGCGTCCACGCGGTAGGGGACGATGGTACCGACTATACCTTTACCGCTAACAAGGGCGTTATTCTCGCCAGCGGCGGTTACGGCTCCAATGTGGAAATGCGCCAACAGTATAACACCCAGTGGCCCACCCTGGATGAATCGGTGACCAGTTCCAACTCCATCGGCGCTACCGGTGACGGCATCATCATGGCCCAAGCCATTGGCGCTAACCTGGTAGGCATGGATTATATTCAGCTTCATCCCCTGGGCAACCCGGAAACCGGAAACTTCGCCGGCGCACTGAGAGGCGATGTGGAATCCTATATCCAGGTCAACCTGGAAGGCGAGCGTTATGTGGCCGAAGATGCACGCCGGGATGTTCTGTGCAGCGCTGCCTTGGAGCAAACCGATGGGCTGATGTGGCAGGTAACCGACAGCAATAGCGCTTCTAACAGCACGCCGGAAAACGCCGTATCGCTGGGCTACGCCGTAAAAGGCGATACCTTGGAAGAGCTGGCTCAGGCTATGGGTGTAGACCCCGCCGCATTTGTCGCCACCATTGAGCAGTACAATACCGCTGTGGATACTGGAGTAGACGAGTTGGGGCGTACCATCCTGACCAAGAAGATCGAGGTCGCTCCTTTCTATGCGGCTCTACGTTCTGTAACCGTCCATCACACCATGGGCGGCGTCGAAATCAATGCCCAGGCTCAGGTCATCGACACCAATGGCCAGGTTATTCCTTGCCTGTATGCTGCAGGCGAGGTCACCGGCGGCATTCATGGCTCCAACCGTCTGGGCGGCAATGCCCTGGCCGATACCGTGGTCTTCGGCCGTATCGCCGGCTCCAACGTCGTAAGCTAATCTATGCTTTCTCGCTGCGGGAGTGCCGCCGCCATCCGGCGGTGGCACTCCCGCGCCCGGGGGGCTCCGCCCCCCGGGACCCCCCGCAGCGATCTTGCCCCGGCTTGTTCTGGTTTGTCCCGGCTTTTGCTGCGAGGATTTATCTGGCGGCGGTTCGTTGCTCCGGCGTCTTCGCGGCAGGGTTGGAGGACTCCGCCCCACAGACAAAAATGCGGTCTGGGCAGCTTGAACGTTGCTCAGGTTTTTTTATATCAGCAAGATTGTTCAACTATCACAGAAGACGCTACACTTCCTCCTGCACCGGCTACGACGCCTGTCCTTTTGTGAATTTGTCCCATGGAAATACTTTGCAACACAAATTGCTCCCGCCCAACATGTTTACAGAATCGCTCTATACGTACCTGACTTGATAAAGCATAATGGACCCACCAGCAAATCAGATTTTAGAAGGTGAAAAAATGAAAAAACTTATTTTGGGTATAGCGATTATGGCGATCGGTGCTATTGGTACAATTTCTATCATAGTTGCTACAGTATTATCTCCATTAAATCCGTGGTCTTACAACGGTATTGAGGGATGGTATGGCTGTCTTTTTGGAATGGATTTGATTAAACCCTTTGCCATTTCTATTGTTATTGCGGTTATTGGATTGGTAATTGCAGTATGGGGTACATTTGATAAGGCGAAGAAAAATGGATAATCCTTCATTTATAGGGCTCTTCCCCCCTTCCTCCGGGATCCCCTGACGCGGGCGTTGGGGCCGTTGGTGTTCTGGTGTGGCGTGGGTACTGCGGTGGGGGAAGCCGGTAGGGTTGTAGCGAGTGCGGGATTTTGGAGGTGTGGGTCATCGGGGAGGCGGTGTTCTGGCGGTCCCCCATGCCGCCCGCTAGGGCGGCATGGGGGGAGCTCAGCGTATTCGAGACGTGGGCTCCGCCACATTGCTGCGGCTCGTGGCTCCGCCCGAAGTTACTGCCGCCCATAGGCTCCTCGCCCGGGCGGATGCGGTTTTGGCTCCTGCTGTGCGGCCTGTCCGCTTTCGGGAGCCTATGGGCGGGGAATCAGGTGACGGGGGTTACGGGGGGACGGGGGTTACCGAGGATGCGGTGCGGTCATAAGATCGGTGGGTTAGGCTGCTGACTCAGCGCCGGGGGCGCTGCCCCCGGACCCCCGCCAAGGGGACGTTCCCCTTGGAACCGCCTTCCTCGCTGGTGCGTAGTTGAAACAACGGCTTGAAACGGCGCAGCAGCGGAAGCCGGTGCGGTGTTTTAGGCCGTTGCGAGGATGCGGTAGGGCGCAAAGATTCGCTGGATGGGGTGGCTGACTCGACGCCGGGGGCGCTGCCCCCGGCCCCCCGCCAAGGGGACGTTCCCCTTGGAACCGCCTTCCTCGCTGGTGCGTAGTTGAAACAACGGCTTGAAACGGCGGGCATCTCCAGGTGTGCCGAAGGCCAGGCTATTTGCCTGGCCTTCGGTCCGTATTGCTTTACTCCGCTTTCTTTCTGCCGGTGTAGGTGACCACCACCCGCTGGATGCCGATGAACAAGAGCAGCAGAGCGCCGATGGCGATCTTGGCCCACCAGCTGGACAGGTTGCCGCTGAAGGTGATCAGCGAGGGGATAGTGGATTTCAGCAGCACGCCGAACAGTGTGCCCACCATATAGCCCACGCCGCCGGTGAGCAGCACGCCGCCGATAACCGCCGAGGAGATCACGTCCAGCTCCGCGCCCTGCAGCGACAGGTTCCAGCCCGATTTCACGTACAGCACGTAGGCCACGCCCGCCAGCACCGAGCACAGGCCGTTAAAGCCGTACACCAGCACCTTGGTGCGCCCCACGGGCAAGCCCATCAGCTTGGCCGACTGCTCGTTGCCGCCGATGGCGTATACGTTGCGGCCAAACCGGGTCTTTTGCAGGATAATCGCGCCGATGATAATCATGACCAGGAACAACAGCACGTTCAGGTTCACGTAGGCCACCGGCTTGATCTTCTCCCACTGGCCGTCTACCAGGTGTACAAAGTAGACCTTCCACCCGGCCAGGGCGTCGATGGCCTCGTTGCTGATGGAGATGGATTCCCGGCTGATCAGGGAGCACACGCCCCGGGCCAGGAACATGCCCGTCAGGGTGGTGATGAAGGGGGGCATATTCAGGTAGTGGATCATGGCGCCCATAGTCAGGCCCAGGCCCACGCCGATCACCAGGGCCACCAGGATGCACACGAAGGGGTCCACCCCCAGCACCGAGTTGCCATAGGCGATGATCATGCCCGTCAGGGAGGCCACTGCGCCCACCGACAGGTCGATGCCGCCGGTGATCAGCACCATGGTCATGCCCACCGCGGAAATGCCGATGTAGGCGTTGTCGATGAACATGTTCATGAAGGTACGCAGGGTGGTAAAGCCCTTATCGCCGAACAAGATGGCGCCCACCAGGTAGATAATCAGGAACACGCCGATGGTGGAGTACACCATGATGTATTTGGGATTGGACAGGCGGCTCAGCAGGCTTTGCCTGTTCTTCTGCTGACTAAGCATGGACACCACCCCTTACCGCATTCTGCTTGGATTTGGCGCGCTTGGCCATCATATTGCGCACCGGCTCGGACTGCAGCACGATGACCACTGCGATGATCATCGCCTTGAAGGCCATGGTGGATTCCGCCGTTACGCCGAAATAGTACACGAAGGTGACGATGGTGCGGATGATCAGGGAGCCCACCACCGTGCCCGCCAGGCTGAACTTGCCGCCGGACATATTGGTGCCGCCGATGACCACCGCCAGTATGGCGTCCATCTCGTAGTTCAGCCCCGCGTTGTTGGAGTCGCAGGAAGAAATGCGGCTGGAGTAGATGAGCCCCGAGATGCCGGACAGCAGTCCGGTGAGAGCGTACACGATGAGGATGATCCGGTCCGAACGCAGGCCGGACACCCGGCTGGCGCTGCGGTTGACGCCCACCGATTCCACGAACATGCCAAAGGCGGTCTTTCTGGTAAATATAGCCACCCCCGCCACCACCACGATGGTGATGATGATGGGCATTGGCAGGAACAAGAAGCTCCCTTGCCCAATAAAGCGGAAGGGCGAAAACAGGGTGGTGAACTGCTTGCCGTCCGTGGTGATTTGGGCGATACCGCGCCCCGCCACCATCAGCACCAATGTGGCGATGATGGGCTGCATGCCGAACTTAGCGATCAATGTACCGTTAAACAGGCCCATCAGCAGGCACACAACCAGGGGCACCAGCAGCACTAGGATAAAGGGCTGCACCGTATAGTCGCCGGGGGTGGGGTACTCGTTCACGTCCCAGCGCAGCAGCTTCAGCGCCAGGGCTCCCGCCACGGCGACCAGGGCGCCCACCGACAGGTCGGTACCGCCCAGGGCAATGACCAGCGTCATGCCCATGGCGATGATGGTGATCTCGGCCGACCGGTTCACGATATCGATCAGGCTGCCGTAGAGCATCCCGGTAGAGGGCTGATAGCTGATGGAGAAGAAATCCGGGCGAATGCAGAAGCATACCAACAAAATCAGCGCCTCCGCGATGACGGCCCAGGTCAGCTTGGATTTGAGTATCCGCTCCTTGCTGAATTTCATGCGGTCGCGCCCCCTTTCTTTTCACCGGCGATGATGCTCAGGATGTCCGCCTGGGTGCAGGTGGCGCCGGGTACCTCCGCCGCCTTCTTGCCGTCCCGCATGACCAGAATGCGGCCGGAACAGCGGATGATCTCGTCAAGCTCCGAGGAGATGAAGATGATGGACATGCCTTCCTCGCACATCTTGATCATCAGCCGCTGAATTTCCGCCTTGGCGCCTACGTCGATGCCTCGGGTGGGCTCGTCCAGGATGAGCAGATTGGGTTCGGTGGCCATCCACCGGGCCAGAATCACCTTCTGCTGGTTACCGCCGGACAGTTCGCCGATCTTCTTCTCCGCGTCCGGCGTGGCGATGGCCAGCAGCTTGATGTACTTGTTGGCCAATTCATCCTGCTCTTTCCGGCTCATGGGATGCATAAAGCCTCGCTTGGCCTGCACGGCCAGGGCGATATTCTCCCGAATGGACAGATCGCCGATGATGCCATCCCGCTTGCGGTCCTCCGGGCAGAAGGCCATCCTGCTGTTGATGGCGTCCAAGGGAATCTTGGCGTTGAGGGGAGCGCCATGCATCTGAATGGTCCCTTTGGTGGGTTTGTCTACGCAGAACAGCATTTCCGCCGTTTCGGTACGGCCTGAGCCCAGCAGCCCGGCAAAGCCGATCAGCTCGCCCTCCTTGATCTCGAAGGAGATGTCCTCCACCTTGCCCGGCGTGCCGATATGGTCCGCCTTCACCAGCACCTTGGCCCCTTCCTTGACCTCCACCCGCTTCATGTTGAAGATCTCGTTCATGTCCTTGCCGATCATCTGGGTGACCAGCTCCAGCTTGGTGATATCCTTGATGTCGTACACGCCCACCAGGTGCCCGTTGCGCAGCACAGTGATGCGGTTGGAAATCTCGAATACCTGGTCCAGGAAGTGGGTGATGAAGATGATGCCCAGCCCCTGGGCTTGCAGGTCGCGCACCACCGCGAACAGGCGTTTTACCTCGTTTTCGTCCAGAGACGATGTGGGCTCGTCCAGGATCAGCACTTTGGCTTCCACGTCCACCGCCCGGGCGATGGCTACCATCTGCTGAATGGCGGTGGAGTAATGGGACAAGGGCCGGGTCACGTCGATGTCCACATTAAAACGCTCCATCAGCTCGCTGGCACGGCGGTTGATCGCCTTCCAGTCGATCTGATGGTGCTTCATGGGTTGGCGGCCTACGAAGATATTTTCCGCCACCGACAGGTTGGGGCACAGGTTGACCTCCTGGAACACCGTGGATATGCCCATGTCCATGGCCGCCTGGGGCGTGGTGGGCTTGATCTCTTTCCCGTCCAAAATGATCTTGCCTGCGTCCATGTGATGCACGCCGGTCAGGCACTTAATCAGCGTGGATTTGCCCGCGCCGTTCTCCCCCAGCAGGGCGTGAACCTCTCCTGCGCGCAGCGAAAAATCCACCCCATCCAGCGCCTTCACGCCGGGGAATTGGATTTCTATCCCCTTCATCTCGAGGATGTTTTTCCCTTCCAAGCTGTTTTCCCCCTTTGCTGTCAAATGATGGGGCTGCCCACGGGCAGCCCCATAGCGTATTTGGCGCAGTCTGGATTAATATACGCGCTCGTCGATGACGTCGGCGGCCTTCACGCTCACCAGGCCCTCGGCGTACTCGATGCCGCCCTCGGCGTCGAAGCAGCCCTCATCGGGATGGATGATCTCGCGGCCCAGGTCCTCGCCAGCCTCCAGGCGGTTGATGGCGTCTACCACGAAGTCGGCGTACAGGGGAGTGCACTCGATGGTGGCGTTCATGTCGCCCGCCACGATGGCGTCAAAGGCGGCCTTTACGGAGTCGCAGCCGATCACGATGATGTCCTTGCCAGGCACCTTGCCGGCGGCCTTGATGGCGTCGATGGCGCCCAGGGCCATGTCGTCGTTCTGGGCCAACAGCACGTCGATCTTATCCACGGACTTCAGGAAGGACTCCATGACGGGCTGGCCTTCGGCGCGGGTGAAGTTACCGGTCTGCTGGGCTACCAGCTTCAGGTTGGGATAGTTCTCCAACTCGGCCAGGATGCCCTCGCTGCGGCCTACCTGCGCGTCGGCGCCAGTGGTGCCCTCCAGCATGACGATGTTGATCTCCTCGTCGCCGCGGCCTTCCTTCTCCAGGTAGTTGGCCAGCCAGCGCACCATGCGGCGGCCTTCTTCGACGAAGTCTCCGCCGAAGGCGGCGGCATATTCGATCTCATCCACGCAGTCGGGAATGCGGTCCAACAGCAGCAGCGGGATTTCCGCCTCGTTGACCTCTTTGAGCACCTCGTCCCAGCCGGAGGATACCACGCCGGTGAACAGGATGTAGTCCACGCCCTGGGTGATGAAGCTGCGCAGCGCCTGCACCTGGTTCTCCTGCTTCTGCTGCGCATCAGCGTATACCAGTTCCCAGCCCTGGGCCTCGATGGCCGCGCACACGTTGTCGGTGTTGGCGGTACGCCAGTCGGACTCCTGACCGATCTGGGAGAAAGCCACCGTCAGCGCGGAGGCGTTGGCGGCCATTCCCAGTACCAGAACCAGTGCCAACGCGATACCTAACAACTTCTTCATGATCTTCGCCCTCCTTGATCTTTTGGTTCGCATCGTGAACCTTATGGCATAATTATAAAGCCATTGCGCTTAAGAAAAAAGGTTCATTTTTCCTGTTTTCAGGTGTTATCTTTCGAAGATTAAATGGTTTTGTTAAATATTGCGTTGGGTTTGGGGAATATATTCCGACCTATCGTCCACTATTTTCCGGCACACCGCCCGTTTTCCTGGGCGGAAAATGTAGTTTGCTGTTTCCTCAAGGCGCGGGCTCTTTTCCCGCGCTTCCCGGCACATCTCCGTCCTTTAGGGGTGAACCCGTCTCCCCGCAGGGGCCTTATCCCAGCTGCGTTCTGAAATGGTAAAGGAAACTTGGAAACAGTGGGGCAGAAACTGAACGCGAGGCGATGTATTCTGCAATGAATACATCGCCAAGTAGCCAGCGGCATCTGCCAACAGGGCGCATCCCCTGCGGCCCGTCCTATTTGTTGCGCGTCCCTGCGTCTGACTTATGTTGGCAGCACATTATGTCCTGGCGTTATTTCGAATTCCTGGCCGGGTTCACTTTCTTGCCGGCTTCTTTCCCGCTCCTTGCCTTCGCCTCAGTCAAGCCCGCCATAGCGCCCGGAAGGCCTGCCCCATCTCCCCGCCAGGGAAATGTCCCCCTTGGAAACACCATCCCCGCTGCGTGGTAGTGGGGCAACCGCCTCCCAACAGGCGGCGGTGCAGCAGGCAGGGATAAATGCGAGGGGAATCTATAAGCTGAAATAAAGGAAACGCGCGTCCATCTGACCCGATCCTGGCCGCGTTGGTTACAGTCTCTGGAAGTTATCCTCTATCGACATGGTATCGGGGATTGTCATCCCCCTGCGGCGGTGAGGCGGTATGAGTGGTTGGCAAAACGAGAAGCCCCTTCAAGCCAATTGCGCCAGCGCCCGTCCGCACCAATCCAACAGAAGTTTCCAATAAAAATCAGGCCGCGCCGCTCGGTCGCTCTCCAGGGATTGCCAGTGAATAAACACGTCCAACACCTTAAGATCTCCACCCTCCAGCAAAGTGGACAGTTCCGCCCGCGTACTGGCATAGGGCATCCCGCGCAATACGCACATCAATTGCAGCAAAAAGAACGCGCTTTTATACGAGCTGTACAGCGTATCCGCGCCCTGGCTGCGTACGTAACCGTGACACAGCCCGTGGTATAGCGTAGCCGCCCCGATGCGGGCGCTAAGGCGTATATCCTCCTCGCCGAAGCCAGGTAGTAGGCTATCTAAATCGCCGTAATAGGCCCGGGTATCCTGTCGGAACTGAAACAGCTCGTGCCGGGGCCAGGCTAGCATTTCGTGCCTACCGCTGATGAACCCCCCCGCCTTTTCCCCTTCGGGCAGCCCTCGTAGCGCCTCCCGGTACCGCTTCAAATCCTCTAAACGCACTTCGTCCAACACCGCCACGACGTCAATGTCGCTCTCCTCTGTGGCTTCGCCCCGGCGATAACTTCCCTGAAGCCCCAAGAACAGCACTCTCTCTCCAAATACATCCAGCATCGCCTGGGTAAAGTCCTTCATCCAAAGGGCAATATTAACCATTGTCTCCCTCCTCTACCGTTACGCCCGGTTCGATGGCGGCGCAAAGTCCACGTGTATCGCCGCTCTATTTCTATCTATATTGTACTTGCCCCGGCAAAAAAATCAAGTGAAAAGCGGCTTTCCATTCTACGGCAAAAAAAAGAAGCTCAAATCAATGAGCTTCTTGAAATGGAATCCGGCAGCGACCTACTCTCCCGGGCCGTTTCCAGCCAAGTACCATCAGC
>DSLFC04102__coassemble_725_pt1 | contig 32777 bp, 43 predicted proteins | sample DSLFC04102__metabat2_low_PE_004 | metagenome-assembled genome bin DSLFC04102
TTTTGTAAGACGTATTTAAGCCCTCAATTGTCGATGCCATACATTTCCCCGTTCACCTTTACCGTCTCTCCCGCCAAATTAAACTCCTGGATCATCCCGATATATACCAGCGTTTCCCACCCACCTCGACGTGTGGCAGAGGATCCGCTGCAGGCTCACCACGTCCCCGGCGAGCTTGTAGTAGTGATACCCGAACAAACATCTTTCTCAGTGTGTGGCAGCCTATCATGTCCTGTATGCCCGCCTTCCTTGCAATCTGGTTGATGACCGCTGCCGCGTGATGGGTTTAAAACACTTCCCCCTTTCTCAGACGCTTATCGTGCTCGCGGGCCACATCATAGCATTTTTGCAGTACTTCCATATCCCGGATTGGCTGCACCACTTTCATGTTTTCACCCCTCTATAATATGTTAAATAGGAACCAGAAAAAAAGAACCACCCCGGCAGATGCTATATTCTGCCGGGGCGTAATGATGTGTATAAGTGATTCACACGGCAAAACGCTTACGCCTCGCCGCCTTCTTCAGGAGGTTTTTCATCCTCCTCTTCATCATCTTCAGTTTCAATTATCATCTCATCCTCAAAAACCACATCCCTCAAGTTAAACACGGCAGCCTCAAGCTTCGCTTCATCATAGGTTATTCCGCGCTTATTCAGTTCCTTCTTCACATAGTCCAGCTTTTCCTGCCCGCGTCCAGCCCCCTTAAAGATCTGTTCCGCCGCATTGACCAAAGTATTCGTGACGGATAGGGCATTTTCATAACGCGCCGCTCCAAGCTTAGCCTTGAGCCAGGGCGCCAAATAGGCGGTCACAATGCTGGCCAGCAGGCCCAGCAGCGCCGTGACGAACTCGGTCACGTCGATAGTAGCGGCCGGCGTCTGAGCGGTTTCGGCCAGGGCGGGCAGCGCCACTAGGCATAGGCATAGCACTGTCAGCAGCATCATGTATATCTTTTTCATCGTTATCTTTCCTCCTTGTGATAGTCCTGCAACTCTCGGATGGCTTCCCGGTTTTCATCATGAAGCCGAAATAAGGTTTTCTGATCCCTCTCCAGGATTACCGTGCGGTCCTTTATCCCATTGTGTTCTGACACTTTTTTCTCCAGCTGTTCGATACGCCACACCACCAGTTTATTGGCAGTCAGAATCCCGGCCAGGGATCCAATCAGCGTCCCAGACAGGGACAAAACGGCTACCAGCACCGCATCGCTCATGATCTCATGCCTCCTTGACGTATTTCGCGCTAATATGGGCCGCCTGCCCCTGGTAGGTCACGCCGATCCAGCCATCATAGTCGTCTCCCGTGCGCGTAAGCAGCGTACCCCTCCTGACGACGCCCAAGCTGGTCCAGTCGGTGCCCGGGCCGGAGCGCACCCACACGGTGTTCCCCGTGACCGTCACCTGCCCCTTGTCCTCGTCGTAGGTCCGGCCGGTATACCAGCTCAGGGGCTTTTGCCCAGTGAGCCGGTTGAGGTCCACCCGCCCCTGGATGCCCCGCACGGCGTACTGCTCGTACCCCTTGGCTCCGGCCATGCTAGTGTATTGATGCAGGCCGCATGGGGCGGTGGGATAGCCAGTGGGATAGCCCACGTTCCGCCCATAATGAGCGAGCCAGATGTCGTCCATGTATTGGGCCAGGGCTTTAAGGTTGGGGTACATCGCGTTGTATGTATACAGCCCTACTCGCTCGGCGCCCCGCTCCCGCAGGCGATTGGCATAGGCCAACACCGCAGCGCGCTGCTTGGGCCAAGAGGCGGTCTTTTTCTCCACGTCGATGTACCAGATGATCGGTTCGTAGGCTCCGGCATCCATGGCACGGTCGTAAAATAGATCTGCCTCGCGGATAGCGTCGTCCTCCGAAGCGGCGCGAAAATAGGCATACAACCCGTAAGGCACCTGGTTTTCCTTGGCTCCAGCAATGTTTTGGCTTAGTTTGCTGTCCAATATCGTGTTGTCCTGCACCCTGATGATTGCAAAATCCACCGCTGTTGCCATTTTCTCCCAATCGATATTCTTTTGATATTTGCTCACGTCTGGAATGACGCCCCGCACCGGATATACCACCGTCTCTCCCACCGTATCCGCCGGCTCATCCGGCTCATCCGGTTCTTCCGGTTCTTCCGGTTCCCCGGCGCAGGCAGTCAGCAGCGCAGCAATGGTTTCTCGCCCCGCAACGCCGTCCGCCTTCAGCTGACAACCCTGTTGAAATCCGATTACGGCGGCTTCCGTTTCCTCTCCATAGTCGCCGTCTGATCCATACTGAGGCAGGCTATATCCCAGGGATAGAAGCGCCTCTTGAAGTTCAAACACGTCGGGGCCGGTCATTCCTTGGCTAAGGTCCCGGTCCCCCAGGGCATAGTCCAATTTGGGGCCGTCGCTGAGCACAACCACGGTGTGGCCCTGACTCCTGGTCACCAGCACGTCGCCCCGGCGCAGATATCCGTCCTGCTTGGTGTAGCGGCTGCCGGTGAGCTCATAGAACGCGCCAGAGCCCAGCATGATTGTTGCCTGGTCAGTTGTTCGGAAATTCGAAACATCTATGCCGGCGTAGGCCATACACACCCGTACCAGGGCGGAGCAGTCCGTCTCGCACTTTTTCTCCACCTTTGCGCAATCAAATCCTACCGCTTTGGCCTCGTTGTAAAGCGTTAGGCGTTGGTACTGGTCGTAGCCGATCCTGTCGTTGGCGCAGGCCGCCTCCATGCAGTAGGCGATCTTCTCCGCCACAGAAGGGGCTTTGGCCCGCAGCACGCGCCATCCCTTGCTGTGCAGGTACCAGTTTTGGGTGCTGACCTCCTTGCCGTTGTTATCCCCGGCCTTGCCGCCGTGGGCCTTGCCCCGCTCGTCGATGCGGGCGCTGCCGATTTTTACCGCCATCGTTTTCCTTCCCCCTTCTTTGTACAAAAAAAGCGCCTTGGCGCTGTTTGATGTGTTTGGAGCAGCAAAAAGCCCGCTTTCTAGCGAGCTTTACTGTTGCAAAAGTTGTTCTATTCCATGTGTGGGACAGATTCCGGTTCAAGGAACAGCAATAGGTTTGTTATATCTTCCGCCTGAAGCACTCCTATTTTTCGCTTGAGACCGGCTTGTGCAATTCTGATCTTTCTGCCGCCTCGTATTGTTGTCGGCTTATGCAATCCCGCACCCTTCCAGTCGCGGATTGCGTATTCATTTGGAAACGCCTCCCTAGGCTTATGCGTTGTCATCTTGTATGAAAGCACGAAAGACTCTCCATGTTCCAATATAAGAACAGGCCTGATTTTCTCCTCAGCAATTTCTTCGAACTGCACCGCTGCCAGCCATATATCCCATCGTTCAATTTTCACGCAACATGGCCTCCCATATTGCATCCTCTTCCGGATCGTAATCCTCTTTGGGCAATTTATCAATCTCCGGAATGCGCTGAATCGCCTCCCTTGTTGAACGTTTTAGCCGGTTATCAGAACGAGAAAAATACTCCTTCATTATTTCTTGGGAGATATGCGCGTTTCTTTGCCCATTATAACATCTGGACCAGGGCGTATCGCTTCTGTGCGTTCTTTCCACAAGACTATGGGCCGGTTCCCTTCCGTACTGGTTCCATACGTCTACGATGAGTTCAAGCTGCGCAGGCGTCAATCCTGTGCCGGAAATCCCATCCCTGTCTGCTTCTTGAATAATTTTGTCGTAGTTCGTATATACGACAGCGACAACGGGACCGTAATTCCAAGCGTCCACATTGTTGGAGAACAGCGGTTCTCCTGTTTCGCCGAGGGAATGCCCCTGTGCATAATACAGCAACTTGTTCAGACGCGTCTTGCCCACCGCCGTGCCGTCAACCTTTTGTGACAGATATTCAAAAACCTTTGCCACTGCTTTTACCATTGCCATTTTCCATCACCCCTTTTTGAATGCGTCACGATGCGGCAAGCGCGTGGCTTATTCCTTCCAGTCGTCTACCTCATTATATCATTCCCATTTCAATTCTGTCAACGCGCAGGGTTGATTTTCCAAGTACAGTGCTATTTCCCCGTCATTACAACCCATCCGCCTTCGTCTCCCCTCAGGCTCACCCACCCGTCGCCCTTCTTCCCGGCGGTATACAGCTTCGCCCCGGCGGCTTTGATGCGCTTCTGGTAATACCCTGCCGGGGGCTTGCCGTTGCACACCACCACGATCTGGGGGGATATCCGCTTCAGCAGCTTTTCCCCCAGCGCTCCGTTGTGATGGGGATTTTTTAGCACTTCGCAGCGCAGCTTTTCGTCTGGAATATCCCCCAGCTTGCCGGCGCTGGTGTCGCCGGTGAGCAGCATGGTCCGCTCTGCGTACTCTAGCCGCAAAATCAGGCTGTTGTAGTTCTCGCCAACTGCCCCCACGCTGTACTTGTTCAGCTTCTCCGGGCCCAGGCACTCAAAGCGGGCCGGGCCCAGCCAGAAAGCGTCCCCAGGAAACAGAACCCGGTAATAGGCGTCCCGCACCGCCGCCTTTTCTTCGCTTCCGCTGGCAAGGGCAAGCAGCCGATCCCGCATTCGGGCATCCCGGGTGTAGATGGCAGCGGGCTTCATCGCCTTAATGATTGCCGGGGCCCCGCCCACGTGGTTGCGGTGCCGGTGGCTGGCGATGTAGGCGTCCAGCCTGGTCACCCCCAGCTCCTTCATGTGCTCCACAGCCTTCTTTCCGTCGCTGCGGTATCCGCTGTCCACATAGGCCCAGCGGCCATCACATTCCAGCAGGATGGCGTCCACCCGGCCATAGGCGAAGAAGTAGGCCTCAAGCATTGTACGCCTCCCATTTGCTCGAACCATCCTTGGGCTTGTATACGGTGCTCTTGATGTGCTGGCTTGTGCAAATCCATGTGTCCCCCTGGTACGTTACGATGGTCCCGGCCTCAATGACGGTGCCGTCCTCTATACTATCCCAATCCTGATATGCAGGCGTGCCGGAATCCGCCTCCCAGTGCTGGGGGCTGCTCTGGGGGTCCTTCCCCCTGCTGTATTTCAGCGCCGTGTAAAGCACCCCGTTCACGGTTACCGTGTCCCCGGCAATGTAGCGCTTTTCCGCGTCCCAGGCTTCGCCGGGAACCGGGAGGCCGGTTAAGTTTTCCCGTGCCGCCATCAGAGCGTCGGAAACGCCCGGCAGGCTTTCGTCGGTCATATCCGCGTCAGCCAGAGAAAGTACCGCCGTTTCAAAAGCCGTCATTTGCGCTTTTGTTTTTTGAAGTAGAGCAATCGCCTCTTGCTTGGTCGCCATGTCAGGTTCCCTCCCCTGTCAGTATGGAAATAACCTCGTCCGGAGTTAGGTATTCCTCCTCCACCGGCTCCGACCAATCTGGGTTCTCTACGAATTGCCCATCGACGTAGCAATACCGGTGAGCCGTTACATATTCCGGCACTAGATCGGCTTCTATCACCTGATTCACCAGAACTGCCGCGTAGGCTAGGGTTCCATTGTCTACCAATGGATTGCCATTACTTTGGTAGTCAATGGTATCACTAATGTGTATAACTACATCATGAGCGTCCAGTAGCAGATATGCCATATCGCGTCCTCCTTCATTATGCTAATACGTTTATGTCGTTCGTGCCCGATTGCGTGCTAATACAGGCCAGTTTATCTGTAGGTATCATCTTGTTGCCGATTCTATACAATTGCACCCGCACAGTGGTTGAACTTGATGCTCTCGCAAAGGTCAGATAGGGCGCTTGCTCGTAATATACAATAGTCGGATTACCGTTAGCGCTCCCAAAACTCGTACCATCATTGATCTCTACGATATGTTCTTCGTCCAGAAAGAGTAATTGCTTGCATTCCCAACTAGGACGGTCACACGATACTAAAATAGAGTTTTCTCCAATCGGAACGCACTGAATGTCATTAACTTCTTCTTTTCTAATTATGCTTTGCATATTTCCTGAGTTGGAATAAGGCACACACAAAAGCGGGTCTCTGGAACTGGTAGGATTGCTATACATGTCGTTTCCCACGAATACGGCGATATTTATCCCTATCGCTTGAAGATTTGCACATGGTAGAATGTATGTATTGGTCTCTTCATTTCCATGGGACATGTAATTGTTGTTTTTCGCTGAAGATACGGTTATGTTATCCCCTGAAAACCGTATTACGCGGGTCGATATATTATTCAAATAATTTGAGGCTTTTGAAGCGGCGATCGCAATACCGTTCCGAATCGGGGATAGCGCCTGCGAATCATAGCCAGCATAGTAAACACCCCCGCTATAAGTTTCCACCACGACCGGCGTAGAATACGTTCCCGAATTATAATTGTATATCGATATTTCCCGAGTGTAAGTGCTGTTTCGGACAAGATGATAAAAATTTGCCACCCTGCTCTCATCTATTTTTTGAATAGTCAAGTCGTAGTGGCTGTTAGCCCCGCTCATGGTTTTAGCCGTTATCAGTTTGCTCGATGTCGACACAGATACCCATACTGCATATCGTCCTTCATCGTACATAATGAACGTATTATTTGTGATGGGCGTGATACTTGCTGATTCGTACTCATTACTGGTAGATCTTACAGTTGTTGGGGTTCCTGTATTTTTCAGGCTTCCGTCTGTATTCAGTTCTGCTACTGCCACATTCCAGTTGTAGCTCCCTGAAGAACCGGAAACGCGGTATATGATCGCTAAAAGCGTTTCCGTTATGGGGTAGCAGGCCACAGTATTAGAGGTCATCACATTGAGCGATACGCTCAGGCTCTTATACAATGACAGTCCCTTTTTTATAATTCCCAAATCACCATTGGTTACAGTAGACTGCGCATCCACGGTCATCGGTTGACCGTTAACCTTTATGCCGCCCCCGCCGCCAAAGCTACTGTTGATAACGCTCATGATTGTCACTCCCTTATTGAATCACGGTAACAATGATGGGAATACTGGTTGTTGGTTTTTCTCCGAACGCCTTAAATGTTAAGCTGTTGGCCCCATGAGCTGTAGCCATTATTTGACCAGAACCCCATGCTTCAACTTGCGCCGCCGTAGCGGAGGGGGAAATTGAAACGATTACCGCCGCTGACTGACTGGCCGGTATACCGCTAAGGGTAAGCGTTTTAGTATAAGGGGCGGCCCTCCCCGACCAACTTGTGTTCAGGGTGCCCGTCAAAATCACCGGCTTGGCGCTGGCACCCACCTGGTCCGCCGTGGGCGTCCAGGTGTCCGGCCTGGCCCCTACGTCCTGCGCCGTGGGCGTCCAGGTGTTGGGACGGGCGCCCACCTGCTCCGCCGTCACACCGTGGGGATTGTCATCATCCTCAGTGTGGGCGTTGATCAGATTCAGCAGGTTGGCGGCAGTGTTTTCGTCCAGGACTGATTCCAGGGTGGAAAACCAGCTTTCAAAATCCTGCTGCGCCGTCTCCTTGTACTGCTCCATCCAGGCTTCCAGCTGGGTCAGGAAGGTGCTGGTATCGATCTGCTGCACCACGCCGGCTACCAGGCCGCAAAGAGCGCTATCCAGACGCTTGTCGGTAATGTCCGCCTGGGTGATGGCGGTGGCCCCGGCCTGGACATAAACCTGAGCCAGGCACAGCTCATAGCCGTCTGCGTCCCGCTGCAGGGCGGGCGCCGCGGGGCTGGACGCGCTGGTCCCCGCCTTGATCTGGGCGGTGATGGTGCGCGCTGCCAGATCCCACCGCAGCACCACCAGGTCGATCCGATTCAGCACGCCGTCGGCCACGGCGATTTCCAAGGGGAGCGATGCGGTGTTTACGTAAAAATACCCGTTGATCCAGGCCTTGCCTGCCCCCACCTTCACCGCCATAGGGTCGGCGTCCTCATCATCCTCCTGGCCGGGGGTGACGGCGCTCACCGCCAGGTCTCCGTTGGCATAGACGCCGTTTCCGATGAAGCTGGCGAAATAGGCCGCCCAGTCCTCGGCCTTGTATTTGCGGTCGCCGGACAGAGAATTGAAAAAACTGCTTTTCTCCACGCCTTACCGCCCTCCTTTTACCATTTTGCGCACCTGATCCACCAGGGTTGGCAGGGTAGATCCAAAGGTGATCTCCAGCTGATTGTTCCCTGCCTGATAGGTCTCCACCACCTGGGTAATGCGGGCCTGGGCCGCCACGCCCCATCCCCGGGCCTCGCAAGTTACCAGATCGCCAAGATCATAGTCGACTTGGTAGCGCAAGTTGCCCCGGCTGTTGATTTGGCTCTCAAAGGCGGTTGCCGCGCCCAGGCTCTCCAGGGCGTCGGCCCCACGCTGGCTCAGGATGGCCATGTATTGCTCCAGGGTGAGGGTGGTCTGCTGCTCTCCCTCGCCCTGGGTCCAACTGGCGTCTGTGGCGCTGATCAGCGTCTCCGCCCGGTCCAGTCCGGCGGCGTCGCCCCCCACCACGGCCACCGGCGCCTCCCCGTCCTGAGGCTGCGCACCCAGCACATAGGCGGTGGTACGGGCGTTCTCGGTGGAGATGGTGTAATCCTGTTCCAGGATGTTATCCATTTCTTGAGAAAACACGCAGGGGGCGTTGCCCGCCTCGTTGCCCCGCCGCCGGTCAACGCCCTCGTACAGGGAAAATACGTGGGTCTTGGTTACCGGGTTGGAATGGACGGCAAAGCCCAACTGGCTGGCCTGGGCCGCTTCCTCGATGGCGGTGAGCAGATTTTGGTATGGTTCCCAGGCGTAGTCCACCGAGGGCCGGACTATGCTGTCCTGGGCCATGGTCAGGCTGGGAATGGCCCGGCGGCTGTCCGCCGGGGCGGTGGCGTTGTCCTCAACCATCTGCCGGATCAATTGGGGATAAGACGCGCTGTCCTGAAGGGGAACGGCCAGCACCCGCTGCCCCAGCCAGCAGGGCAGGAACCTGCCTTGGACCTCCATCTCCATTTGCCCCTCTTGGTTCTTGCGGATGTTGATGTACTCGATCTGCCCCGCCTCGCTTCCCCCATAGGGCATCACCAGCCGCCCGATATGGATCAGCGCCAAATGGGCCTGGGTCGCGGGCGCCAAGAGGCTGAAGCTGCCGCAAGCGGAGTACTTGCGCCGCCAGATCAAGCTGGCCATCTCCTCCACCACGCCCAGCATGACCATGCTTTGGTCGTATACGTATAGCAGCAAGGCTTTCCTCCTTTCACAAAAAGCCCCGCCCTCTTGAGAGGGGCGAGGCTTGGGGTCCGTGTTACTCCTACTTTTTAATACCCCTGTTGATTGCTTCAATCCCTCTCCGTATGGATTGAGCTTTCGTCTCTCCATAAAACGAAGCGCTTTCTTCAAGCCCTTTAGCTGTTTCCGCATCCAGCCTTACGGTAATTCGTTCATCCTTGGGATTGTCAACCTTTGGGCGGCCTGTCCTTGGACTGATGATACTCACCTCGAAAGCCAACCCATTCCAAAGAAAAAGCGCGATTTCTCGCGCCTGTTTCAATTGTCGCCGTAATGGGACCACATGCGCAGCACCCGCACGGTTCTGGTTTGTTCGTCTACCTGGTACACCAGGCGGTGCTGCACGTTGATTCTGCGGGAGCAACACCCCTTCAAATCGCCGGACAGCTTTTCAAAGGGCGGTGGGCTTTGAAACGGGTCCTTTTCCAGGATGTCCGCCAGTTGCTTTGCCTTTGCCGCCAGCCCTGCGGCCTTGAGCCGGTCAAGGTCTTTGACGGCATAGCGATGGAACCGCACTTGCCATTTCATTCCCACTGCATATCCTCCATGGGCGTAAAATCTTCGTCGGGCGCTTGGGCAGCCTCTCGGATGCTTTCCGCCAGATCGGGGATGCTGTGGAGATAGAGCGTCTCCTGGATGCTATTCCAGTCCTCCTCGCCGATCAGCACCGCATTGCCTCGCGGGCCGGAGATATGCACGGGCACGTGGTCCCGGTTGACATCGCCGATCAGGGCAAACAGGTTTTTTCGGGCGTTGGTCGCGTTGGTGTGTTCCATGGTCTTCACCTCCAAGCCCATTATAGCGTACATTTTCGCGTACGTCAACCCGCCTAGACCGTCAGATAGCGGTTGTTGTGGCGGATAGCTACTTCCAGGTTGTCTTGGCCGCTGGTTGCCATGTAGCGGTACAGGTTATCGCCGGGCTGGGCCTGCAAAAAAGTGCTGCCCTGTTCCATGTAGCCAAAGGCGTCCGTGGTTATGCCGCCGCAGGTGAGGGTCGCCCTTTTGCGGCCGTAGCCGGTGGATACGGTCAGCACATCCCCGGCGGCCATGGTCAGGTCGAAGCGGATGTATTCCTGGGTGTTCACGTCCACCAGGGCGGGGGTGCTGAGGGCGCCCAGGGCGCGAAAGGTGATCTCCAGTCCGGCGGACACGTCCCCCTGGTTGATCAGGTTGACGATGAGACTGGGGGAGCGCTGGCCCACCTGCCATTGGCCGTCGATGATTTCCAGCCCATCCGGCAGGGGAAATTCAAACATCCCCAGCCACAGGGCGATGTGGGTCACGGTGTCCCCGGCATCCCGCCAATAGGGGTCCAGGGCGGCCAGCTGCAGGGTAAAGGCGGGGTACAGTCCGTTCCCCTCCTGCCAGGTGGGAGCGGTGCGCACCCGCACGGAAATGGCCCGAACCACGTCCCCGGTATAGATCAGGGTGCCTTCCAATTTGGGCGAAAGCACCCGCATCAGCCGCCGCCGCATGGCGGGCAGGGCGGCGGGATCTCCGGTAGCGCTGCCGGGAATCTGGATCTCCCGCGCCGTCAGGCGGCTATCCACATAGGTATCTCCGTCTTGGCCCATGCTGCTGATGGTGTAGATCTCATTTTCGATGTCGGACAAACCGGTTACCGCCGAAAGATCCACATGGTAGGGCATAAGCGGCCCAAACGTGATGGATTCCCCTTGGGCGTTGGTATAGGTCAGCGTAGGCTGCATGGGCATTCTCCTCCTCATCTCAGGGAGCGGGCCAGCATACGCATATTCCGTTCCGCCGCCCGCTGTTGGCCGGCGTAGCTGGTGTCCTGAGCATAGATGTACTGGTTGACGGTGACGCCCTGGCCCCAGGGCGAGGGCCGCCGGTCCATGGCCCCGGCCACCGCCTCCCCCAGCATTTGGTAATCGATGCCGCTGGGGTTGGCCCAGGCCGCCGTCTCCATGGCGGCCTGGCGGGACAGGTTCCGGGCGCTTTGAAGGACCCGGTCCATATTGTCCTCAATGCCTTGGGCAAAGCCCTGGTCATAATCCCCGCCCACTTCGGCCATCACCTTGCTGGGGCTTGAAATGCCCAGCTCGCGCTTGGCCGCCTCGTAGGCCCGGCGGGCGGCCTCCCGGGCGGCGGAAGCGATTTTTCCCGCGCCATTATCGATACCCCGAGCCACGCCGCTGGCGATGTCCTGTCCCACCGAGACAAAGCTGCTCACCTGACTGCTGAGCCGGGCGAGGGCGGCCTGGGCCAGCCCCGCGCCGGCGCTGCCCACGGTTTCCCGGCGGCTGGAGAGGCCGCCCGCCAGGCTGTCGCCAAAGGCGGTCCCCACCTGGCTGCCTGCCTGTACGCTGAGCACGCTTTGGGCGGCGGCAAGGGCGGCGGAAGCGGCCTGCCTGCTGGCGCTGGCCATGGCTTCGCTGCGGCTGGCTATGCCGCTGGCTTGCGCCCCGGCAAAGCCCGTGCCGATCAGGGAGCCCGCCTGTACGGCAAGTGTACGCTGGGCGGCGGCCAGCGCCGCGGTGCTGGCCGCCAGGCTGGCGGCGGTCGCCGCAGCCAACTGGGACAGGATGCCGGCTGCCACCGCGCCCATCCACAGGCTGCCCAGGGCGCTGCCCGCCGCCGCAGTGAGCACCCCTTGGGCTGCTTGTAAGGCGGCGGTGCTGACGGTGGCGCTATTTGTGCTCATGGTGGCCTGCTGGGCCAAAATGCCGGTGGATACCCCATCCATCCACAAACTGCCCACCGCAATGCCGCTTTCCGGCGTCAGCAGCGCCTGGGCGGCCTCCAGGGCGGCCTGGGCGGCCAGCTCCACCGCCGCGTTGACCTCGCCGGTGCTGCCGGTGATGCCGCTGGCCATCTGGCTCACCGCCGCCTCAAAGGCGGCGTCGGCCACATCGGTGATGGCCTCTTGAATTAGCTGAGTATTTCCGTTATTGCTGCTAATGCCGTCGGCGATAGCCTTACACACCGCCTCGCCCAAAGGCGCGAAACGGCTGGCGGTGGCGCCTCCGGAGCCAAACCAGCCCGTACTCTCCACCTGGAAAGCTCGGTCAATGGCTTGAGATACCGCCGCCATCAGGGCTTGCGCACCCCAATCGAACAAGCCACTGTCCACGTTTTCCAGCCCCTGGGCCAAACCTTGGGCAATTTGATCGCCGTAACCCTGGGTAATGGTGCTATGCCCGCCTTCTACGCCTAGAGCGGCGCGCAGAGCGGCCAATACCGCGTCGGCAGCGGTCCTTACCGCATTTTCTGCCTCGCCTTGGCCGCTGGTGATGCCGTCGGTGATGCCGGCCATGATATCCTGCCCGGCTTGACGGCCCTCTTTGCTTTCCTCCGATTCGCCGCCGAACCCGAAGATGCTCTTGATGGCGTCCCAGATTTGGCCGAAGATCTGCTTTACCCGTTCGCAAGCGGCTCCCACCGCGTCGCCAAGGCCCTGCAGCAGGCCGTCGATGAGAAAACCGCCTATGCTGGCCAGCTCGGTGCTGGGGCTGGCAATGCCAAACACGCCCTTGATCCACCCCAGGATGTCATCGAAAACACCTGTAACTGCGCCCTTAATGGCGGCAACTGCCCCTTCGAGGCCGCTTACCAGCCCGTCCAACAGGTCTTTCCCTACCCCGGCCCAGTCCACATCCTGGAAGCCCTGAATGAGCTGGCCGATGATCTCCGGGGCCTTTGCCAGCAGCTCCCCGGCGTTTTCCACCAGGGCGGCGGCCAGTTTGCCGATCATCTCAATGGCGGCGGTGGTCAGCTTGGCCAGCGCCCCTTCCGCCAGCAGCCCGTCCACCAATCCCCCCAGCACATCTCCGGCAGCATCCATGAGGCCCGAGGCGTTCTCGGTCAAAAATTCCCCCAGCTTGGTCACCAATGTTCCCGCCGCGCCGCCGATGGCCTCGGCGTTTTCCGTCATGGCGGACAGCGCCCCGTCCAGGAGCTCCATGGCCGGCCCGCTGAGGGTGTCCACCAGGGTAGGCAGCGTTTCGGCCATAATGCCTACGATCTGGTTGACTGCCCCGCTGAAGGTTTCCGAGTTCTCACCGATCAGGGTGGTAATGCCCTGGATGCCCTCCATCAGCTTCTGGGCCACCCCGTCGCCGATGGCCTTGATGTCCTCCGGCTGGAAGCCGTCGGACAGGGCGGCGCTGATGTCCGACACCATCTGGGTGAGCTGCTGGGCCGCCTGGCCCGCAATGGGCAAAAGGTCCGCCTCGATTTGTCGCTTCACGCCTGCAAGGGCGTCGGTGAGGTTGTCGTACTTGACCTGACTCATGGCGCTCAGGGCGTCGGAAGTCGAGGTGGTACCGGTGAACATGCTCTCAAGAATGGGCAGAGCGGCGGCCCCCAGATCCTCGTACTGGGTGCCGAACAGGGCCACCGCCGCCTGGTTTCTGGCCAGAGGGTCCTCCATGTCCAGCAGCGCCTGCACCGTCTGCTCAAAGGCCGCCCGGGCGCTGTCGCCTCCCTGGGCCATGGCGCTGGACATTTCCTTGGCATTCAGGCCAATATCCTTGAACGCCTGGGCGGTGGAGTCGCTGCCGTCAACGGCGCGAATGGCGAACTCCTTCACCGCGTCGCCCACCTTGTCGATGGAAAACACGCCCTGGTCCGCGCCGGAGATGAGGGCCTGCATCATCTGTTCCGCAGATAGGCCCGCCTCGGCAAACTTGGGCGCGTACTCGGCGATCACGTCCAGCAGGTCCCCGTTTTGATTGGCGCCCTTTTGAGCTCCGTGAGCGATCAGGTTATAGGCCTCCTGGGCGCTGAGCCCAAATTTGTTCATCAGGGCCGACGCAGCCCGGCTGCTCTCGGCCAGGTCCATATCGAACACGTCGCTGAGCAGGTACCCCGCCTGGGCGGCTGCCTTCAGCTCTTCCCCCATCAGGCCGGTATTGGCCCGCACCGTGGCCACGCCCTGGGCCGCGCTCTCAAGGCTCTCTCCAAAACCCGCGCCGTACACCTGGGTGGCGATCTGGCCCAGAGCCTCCAACTCATCCCCCGCAGCCCCGGTCTGGGCGGCCAATTGCCCCATTGCCTTTTGGTAACTGTCTCCCAGCTGGATTACCTGCTGGGCCCCGGCCCCGGCGGCGGTAGCCAGGGCGCCTATGGCCACTCCGGCGGCGGTCAATCCCGCCTTGAGCGCCCCCGCCGCCACGCTACCTAACTTGTTCATGGCGGCGGTGAGTTTTTCGTGCCCCTTTTCCGCCTCCCCGGTGGCCGTCTCCAGCTCTTCCAATGCCTTTTCGTTTTGCGCAATTTGGGTTTCGGTCTCGTTCATCGCCGCTTCCGCCCGGTTGAGGGCGATGCGCAGGTTGTCCGCCTGTTTGCTGTTGTCCCCATACAGGGCCTTCGCCTTATTCAGCTGCTCGGCGATGAGCTTGACCTTTTCGGCCTGGGCATTATAAATCTTTTCCAAGGCGGCAGCCTTATCCTTAAGGGCCTCCATGCTGTCCTCTTGGCCCTCAAAGGCGCTTTGGCTGGCCTTCATCCCGGTGTTGAGCACCGTGAGCTGCCGGCCGATATCGCTCAGCGCTTTTTTATACTCCTTGTCCCCCAGGACGCTTATTCGGGTATAGATGCCTTCCGCCGCCGCCATTGCCTTTCTCCTTTCGGGTTGGTCTCATATCACCGGGGAATGCGGTTTAGCCGCACCCGCGGCTCCCCGCCAGGCCTGCCCCCTCCCGCCCTGCCCGGCATCTGGGGCAGGGCAGCCTTCTGCGCCTTGTGCCTTACTTTACACAGGGCCAGCACGGCCCGGGGACTGGCCTCCCAAAAGTCCCGGGCGGTCATGCCCGTTTCCAGGGCACGGTATAAAAGCCAGTCCCAGGGGTAGGCTATACCCCCGTCCCCGGGGCCTCCCGAGGGTTTTCCCGGGCTTGCTCCCCGGCGTCGGGCAGGCTTTTTTCCACCGCCTGGACAATCAGGTCCCGCATCCCCTCAATGCTCTCCAGGCTAAAGAGCGCGTCGAACGCTTCAAAGCTCATCTCGCAGCCTCCCGCCACGATGGCCGCGTAGAGTATCGCCATGATGGCGGCATATTTGCCCTTGGCCAGCTGACCCAGGATTTGGCCGTAGCCCAGGTCCTTGCCGTAGTGCTGCTCGTACACATCCTCGCAGATACGGGCGCAGCGGTTGTTGTACACCGCGCTGTACTGCCGCCCTCCCAGGGTAATGGTTTGCACCGGGGCGCTCAGGTCCCGGCCTCGAATTTGCGCCATAGATAGGGCCTCCTTCAATCGATAGAAATAGCGCCCCTGTTGTCAGGGGCCCTTGAACGGGAGAAAGCTCAGCCAGCGGCGGCGGCGGTTTCGTACACCTGGGTAAACCAGCCGGATTCCACGCTTTCGCCGATGTCCTCCCCGCCGGTTTCCACCACGGCGGCTAAGGCATCGTCGTAGACGCGGCGGACAAAAGTGCCCTCCAAGGTTGGGGTCTGGTATTCCATGGCGTCGCTGCTGGTGGCGGCGGTCTTGCTGATCTCGGCAAAGGTGCCCTTGTACAGCCACCACAATTCCCTGGTACCGTCGTCCAGGGTGCAGGCAAAGCCGATGGCCACGTTGGCCGGCTTGGCGCTGCCCTTGATGATCTGCACGCCGTTGCTGTCCTGGATGCGGTTCAGCAGGTCCTTGAGGACGCTTCCGGGCACCTTGTCCAGGTTGAGGGAGACGGTATACTTGTCCACCACCCGCACGTCCCGCACGGCGGCGTTGCTGGCATAGAGCTGGCCCTCCTTATACTCCGGGGTAATGGTGATCTCGATGGTCTTGGCCAGTACCTTGGGGGTATCGTAGGTGGCGTTGGCTGCGGAGGTATCTTCGGTGGTCATCTTGGCGTAATATACGTCTAATACGCCGTCAAAATATCCGCTCATGGGGTTTCCTCCTTTTCAATGGGCTCGCGCAGTTCTGTGGTTATGGCGATATGGTTGTAACCGGTTTCGTCCTCAAATTCGTCGGGGCCCCAACTAATGATGGCGATGCCCGCCGTGGCCAGGGCCTGAATGGCCTGGCGCATGAGGGCGCGGTGGGTACCGTCGTCCCGGCGGCTGAATACGTGGACCTGTACCTGATGGCGCACCCTGCCCGGCCGGTTGCTGCGGTAGCGGACAAAAGCCCCATATACCTGGTTAAAGGTTATGTAGGTCTCGTTTTTGCCCCCGGCGGGCTCCTGGCTCACCGGTACCCCCAGGCTAGATAAGGCGCGCATATAAATTCCCTCCACGCTTAGCCCCCGCTTTCCCGCTCAAATATCTGCTGCATCTTGGCCAGCAGTTCTGGCTCGGCGGCCGCCACGGTGGGATGGAACCAGCCCAGGCCCGCCTTCTTGGTCCGCCCATAGCTTCTGCCATACTCCAGGATGTTGCCGATCTTGGCCAAGGGCTCCCCGGTAGCCGGATGATTGCCCACAGGCTTGACCTGGCAGGAATAGCCGCTGGCGGCGTCGTAGGTGACCGGCCCCGGCTTGATGCTGCTGCGCAGCGCGCCGGTATCCACAGGCGCGGCGGCGCTGAGCCGTTGGGCCAGCAGCTTGGCCGCCTCCTGCACTGCCATTTGGGCGGCGGCCTGGCTGCGCTGGCTCAGCTGCTCCATCTCCCGGATGGCGGCATCCATGCCCCTGATCTCCATCCTAGGCACGCTCAGGCCTCCTTTCCGGCCACCTGCCGGGCTTTCAGGTGCATATAGTCCCCTCTGTAGCCCAGGTGGTTGATCTGCACGATCTTATAAGCGCGTCCATCCAGCAGGACGCGCCAGGACAGGTCCACGTCGCCGCGCCATCGGATGCCAAAGGTTACGGTATCCTGGGCTTGATAGGCCTGGGCCTGGTAAAAATCCTTGCCGCTCACGTCGGCCATGCTGGCCCATACCACGGCTGCGTCCTGCCAGGCCGTGCGCCGGTTGCCCTTGGCGTCCACCGAGATGGCCGGCCTTTGCAGGGCGATCTGATGGCGCAGGTCTCCCGCTTTCATCTCCTATCCGTCCCCCTTTTTCCTGCGCAGCTGGTGAACGCTGGCTACGATATAGGGGGGGATCTGGGTATCCCCGCCAGCCCCCCGGTTATCGTACATCCACCCGGTCAGATTGCACACCCAAAAGTCGTACAGCGCCTGCCGGGCATCCTGCGTTTCTTCTACTCCCGCCTTGCGGTACCACTCCACCGCTGCGTCAAAGCAAATTTTCAGGATTTCATCCGCCGCCGATTCCGCCCCGCAAAACCTGCGGGCCATCTCTAAATCGGGCATATGCCTCAGCTCCCATCCCCCGATTTAGGCCGACGCGATAAAGATTTCCCTGCGCACGGCGGCCTGGGTGTCGAAAACGCTCACGCCCATGCGGCTGATGCCCCGTACCTCTACGCTGTAGCGGCTGAAGGCATTGCCCCCGATGTCGGTGGACAGGATCTCCATGTTCTGGCGCACAAACAAGGTGGCGAACTGGGTAAAATCGCCCACATAGATGGGGTAATAATCGCCCTTGGAGGAACCGGTTTCGGACACGGTGCGGCTGGGCAGCAAGCTGTTGGGCATCAGGCGAACCGGCCGCCCCTTAAACAGCATGTTGGTGGCGCTGGTGGGATCGGGCTGGAGCATGGGGCGGCCCATGTCGTCCACCAGCTGGTCCAGGTAATCAAAGCCATCCTGGTTGGTCAAGATGGCGGCGTTAAGGCTGATGGCTGGGTCCAGCGCCTTGTTGAGCACCGACTTGAGGCCCGCGATGGCGTCCCCGGTGGCGGGGATGCTGGTAGCCGTCAGCGTCTCAAGCTTGCTCCTGAGAAGCGCGTTTTCGGTGAGCACCTGTTTGCGTGCGAACCAGTTCGCCAGGTAGCCAAATAGATTGGCGGTTTCATCGCTGGCCAGCTCCTGACTCACCGGGATGATCAGGCCGTAGGTGGTGAGGGTAAAGGGGACCTTGGCGAAGAGGGGCTGGTCATCCTGGGGGATGCCTGCGCTGGGCGCTTCGCTGCTGAGGGCGGACATGCCGGCGGTAGGGGCGGTGTCGATTACCCGCCAGCCGGTATTGCTGCTTACGGCTTCTACCGTAAACAAATCGGCCAGAGGGTTCAGCTCCCGGCGGCGCTCCCGGATGGCGGTATCCACATCCTCCGGAACCAGGAATCCGCCGTCCTCTCCCGCAGGATCGCCGCCGCTGATGGTCAGGGCGTCGTAGAGGATCTTCAGGGATTCGTCCCCCATGTCTCGCAGCGGGCGCGCACCGGTGCGTATGGCCCGGGCAAAGGCCCGGGCATACTCCCTGGATCTGAGTATGTCGCTGAGCCGCCGTTCCTGCTGGGGCGCCGGAGCCGGCGCCGGGGCTGGCCCCGTGGACAAGGCGCTGGCCTCGTGTCCGTACTGGGCGTTGTAGGCGGCCTGCAGGGAGGCCATGCGCTGGTTCATGTCCAGCAGCGCGTCGCGCTGCTGCGTCAGATCCGCGATGGGGGTGCTGGGGTTGGCCGCTGCAGTGGACAGCGCGGCGGCAGCGGCGCGGATCTGTCCGCCCAATTCTCGAATGCTGTTTTGGATATCGTTCAGGGTCATAGGGTCACTCCTCCTCTTCTTTGTCGCTATAGAGCGTGGCCAAAACCCCAGCGCGCCGACCGATCTCTTCCCGGATGGCTCCGTAAGGATCGGGACCGGACCGGCTCGCCGGATTGTGAGCCTGGATCATCGCCAGCACTGCGGTGGGGCCGTACCGGCTGCCCTGCATCATGCTGCTGGGCGGCGCTTCGCCTGCCGGCGCGGCGGGCAATTCGTACAGGATGCCGTCGGCAAAGCCTTCCTCCACGCATTTCTGGGCGTTCATGTAGGTTTCCGCCGCCAGCATTTCGGCAATATCCTCCCGGGACTTGCCGGTCTTGGCGGTATATGCGGCGATCAGCCCCTGACCGATCTGCCGCAGAATCTCCGCCTGGTGCTCCATCTCCCGATAATTCCCCGCGGCATAGGTCCACGGGTCGTGGATCATCATGTAGGCCACCGGTGACATCAGCACCTGGTCTCCGGCCATGGCCACCACGCTGGCAGCGCTGGCGGCAATGCCGGTGATCTTCACCACCACGCGGCCCTTGTGCTCCCGCAGCGCCGTGTACATCTCCGCCGCCGCGAACACGTCGCCGCCCGGCGAGTTGATGTACACGGTAACGTCCTTGCACTGGTTCAGCCGCCGCCGGAACCGCCGGGCAACGACCTGCCCGTCCGGCCCCCACCAGTCGGCGTCGCAGACGATCTCGCCGTCGATGTGCAGCTCGTCGCCGCCGTCCAGTTCGTTTCGGATAAAGCTGTAAAAGCTCAAGCGTTGGTCCCTCCTTCCTGGGCGTTGCCGCCCGTTTTGTAGTTGAGCAGCATTTCCGGCGTCTGCACCGCGATGCGCAGCGGCAGCAGGTCGCGGCTGGCCATCAGCTCGTTGCCCATTTCATCGGGGGGCAGCCCCTCCCGCTGGCGCACCTCGTTGATGCGCATCCATCCACCCCGGATGGCCTTTTGGTACTTGTCCGACATGGTGGCCGTATCCGCCCGGGCAAGGGCGTCCACGTCGAATCGAAAGCGGTACCCCTGGGCGTATTCCCTGGGGGTCAGCAATTTGCGGTTGAGCTCCTGCTCCCACTGGGCCACGATGGGCATGATGGTGAGCTGCAAAAATTCCTGCATCTGCTGTTCCGCCGTGGAAAAGCTGACGTCGCTGTAGTCGCCCAGCATGTGCGGGGGAATGTTGTACACCGTGGCCACCCGGTTGCGGGTGATCCGCTCCACGTCCAGCACTTGGGCGTCGATGGGACTCTGGCTGAAGGGGGTGGCCGTCAGGCCGCCTTCCAAAATCGCCACCCGCTGGCCGCTCTTTTCATAGGCGTCCAGGAACTTTTCAATCACGGCTTCACGCGCTTCCTCGTCCAGTCCCGTATTGGGCACCGTAACGAACACCCCGTGATTCACGCCATCCAGTTGGTCTAGGCTCAAATCCTTCACCTGTTTGTCGTAATCCAGGGTGCCCCGCAGCACGTCAATGGGGCGAATGCCCCTTTCCCCGTTGGCGCTCATGTGCCGCACCACGATCATCTGGCAACCGGGCAGGGGAAAGCTCTTTGCGTTGTCCAAGGTCACGGTATACCACATTTCGCCGGTTTCGGAATTGCGCTGGGGCTGAACGCGGGTGGGGTCCAGGATATCCAGCCGCAGAACTCCGCCCAGCCTGTCGGGCACGATCAGGGCGTAGGCATTGCCTTCAGTATTCCGAAAAGCTTCCATGGTTTGAAGGAATCCAAATGGCGTAAAGTTATCGTTGGGAGCCAGCCCTACCAGCCGTTCCAGCGGGTGCGCCGCTTGCAGCTCGTAGCCTTTGTAGAGGTGCAGAGGCATACTTGCCACGGTGTTGGAAATACGGCTCACGGCGGCGTAGATCGCCTCGTTCCCGCGCATGGTATTGTCGGCCCGAGCGCGGTATACAGGCAGCCACCGCCCGGAAATGGGCCGTTCGCGCACGCGGGGCTTGTCTCTCGCCTTGACTGGATTCTGGGTCTTGGGTCGAAATGGCCACATGGCTTTGCCCTCCCATTAATCGGCGGGCGCATCCGCGCCGCGCCCCACAATAACCGCCACGGTGGCGTCATCCAACTGCGCCCTGGCCTCCAGCACGGCGGCGCCGATGTGCCCCAGGACAGATTGCATCTTGGCCCCGCTGATTTCATCCGGGCAGCCCAGGCGCATGAGGTCCAGAGCTGCCCACAGCCCGCACAGGGTCTCGTCCAGTTTTTCCAATAGGCTTACCGGGTCATTTGCATTCATGGGCTGCCTCCTCACGATTGGGTTCAAAAGCGCCCGCGCAGACGCCTTTGCTCATTCCGGCGGCGGGTGCCTACGTCCACCACGCGGATAGACGGCTTGTAGTAGACCGCCCCTGCGGGATTCTTTTCCATGTTCACACAGTGGGCGCACAGCCAGGCCATAAACCCGTCAATTTTCCGAAATTTATTGCGCTTCGTGGGCATCCAGTTTTCCTTGTCCATGTGCCGGCGCTGGCCGGACAGCCGCACGTTATCCGTGAACCATAGCAGCAAGGGGTCCCGGTTGCTCACCACGCGCCCGCCCAGCAGCAGTTCCTTGATATCCTTCATGGGATCGTTTAGGGTAATGGGGCCTTGCCGCACCGCCTGACAGATAAACCCCCGGCTTTCCAGCATCTGCCGCAGCCGCGTGGCGTTGGCCGGGTCGTAGCCAATGACCACGATCTCGTACCGCTTGGCCTGGCTGCAAAACCAATCGTAGACGTCTTCCTGGCGCACATACTCGCCTTCCACGATGGTCAGATACCCTCCCATGGCCAGGCCGTAATAGTCGATCTTTTCCTGATCCAGCTCCACTTTCCGCCGGGGCACCCAGGTGTGCTCCAGCACGAACACGCGCCCGTCGTCCAGGGGGAATTCCAGGGCCGCCGCCGTGAAATCCTCCCGGGTGGACAGGTCAAACCCGCCGTAGCAGCGCCGCCCCAGCAAGCTGTCCAGGTCGATCATGGCATCATTGCGCTTGCTCACCTCGGGCTGCACAAACTGCATGTCGTCGGTGTTTACCGATACATTGAGCTGCTTGCAGATAAAATCCGCCCGCTCGCTGGGAATCATTTTCGCCCGCTGCCATTGCTCTTTCAGTTCGTCCATCTGCAAGAGCACGCCCAGGGAAGGATTGGGCTTGATCCATTTGCTGCTGTCGTCGGGATCGTCGCCCTCGTCCAGTTCGGCGATGTACCCAAACATGCGGTCCGCCACGTCGGCCGCCAGCTTTCCCTCCAGAGCGTCGGTAAAAAGCCCATAAAAATAGGCCAACGGTCCGTCGATCACGTTGCCCATGGTGGTGATGTAGATGATCAGCGGCTGCGACCGCTTGACCACTTTGCGCTTGATGATGTTGGTCAGCTTAAAATCCCGGTACTCGTGGATTTCGTCGAAGATGGCCATGTGGGGATTTAACCCGTCCAGCTTTTTGCTGTCGCTGGCTCGGGCCTTGATGCTGGCATTCATGGCGTCGTAATACACGCCGTCCCGCAGCGGCCGGAAGCGGGGCGCCAGGTAGCGGCTGGCCCGGATCTGGTCCCGGCACTCGTTAAACACGATGCCCGCTTGCTCCTTGCTGTTGGCCAGCAGGTAGATATCCGCCCCGCGCTCTCCGTCCTTGCAAGCCCCATAGGTCGCGTTGCCCGCAAGCATGGTGCTCTTTCCATTGCCGGTGCCCACCACGATCAGCGCCTCGCGGTAGCGGCGCAGGCCCGTTTTTTTGTCCACCCACCCGTACAAATTCCCTTCGACGAAACACTGCCAGGGCAACAGCGTCATGCGGTCATAGTCGCCCTTTGTCGGGGCCAGAAACTTTTCAATGAACGCGCATGGCCGTTCGGCCTTTGTTTCGTCGAAGCGCCACGGGTATGCGGGATCGTTTTGCCTATCCAAATCAGCAAGGAAGCGGCGGCAGGCCAGCTTTACTTTGTTGCACGCAAGAATCCGGCCTTCGTCCACGTCGTGGGCGTAGCCGTAGCATCGTTGAATTGCCGATGAATTAGAAGTCCGCAAATTCATCGTCCATCAAAACGGACGCTGCCTTCCTGCTGTTCGGCGTCAGCCGTAGTTCGGATAGGTGCTTGCGCTGTTGTTCCGCGTAGGCCCTCGCCTGGGTCACGCTGCGGTTTTCCTGCCAGTATTTTTGTCTGCCGTTGCTGCGCTCCTGGCCGATCCCCCTATGGGCGATATCCTCCAGCAGCGCTTGTTTGATTTGCTCGGCCCGGGCGATATCGGCCACCAGCATCTGGTCGGCGTCGGTCATACCGCCCTCCCGCATTTCACAGGCGGCGCATAGCCGGTCGTACATTTGCATCGCACAGGGATTGGTGATGGTTTCAAAATGTTGCGCCCGTAGCTCCTGGTTCATGTGCCGCTCCTCCTCATATCTTGATTACGCGCATCTTCACGGGGAGCCTAGCTTCCTGCCGCCTGCCCTTTTCCGGGTGTGCCCTATTATGGCATATTTCGCACAGGCTGCGCAGGTTGGAAAGCGTCAGCGCCAGATCCGGGCGCTCCCGAACCGATTGAATATGATGCACCACCACGGCCCGCCGCGGCTTTCCGCCGTATCCGGCGCGCAGCCGGTCCATGCAGTCGCAGCACATGCCCTGATCCCGCGCCAGGGCGGCGGCCCGGGCGCGCTGCCAGGCCTGGGTGTGGTAAAAGGGCAAACTATGCCCGACATTGCCCATGACCGCGCCTCCTTTCATGGGAAAAAGCGGAGCCTTCTGGCGTCCGCTCTTTTTTTGTCAGCCTAATCATATCACACTTTAGGGCGCTCCTGCACCGTTACTCAGCGCTCCTGGCCGCTCCTAAGCGCTCCTAACCCGCTCCTGGGCGCTCCTAACCCGCTCCTGGGCGCTCCTGGCCGCTCCTAACCCGCTCCTGGCCGCTCCTGGAGTGCGCCAACGGACCCAACGGGCGATTGCCCAGCTCACCGCTCATCCCGTTCCCGCAGATACCACCCCGGAAGGGCGCCGCGTACCTGCTCACAGGAGAGCGCCTCCAGCATACGCTCCCCGGCAATCCTCACCTTGCGGATATAGCCCTCCGTATAGCCCATGCGCCGGGCGATAGCGGATAGCTTGAGGCGGCGTATGTAATACTGGTGCAATACGGCGCTTTCCGTGTCGGGCAAGCAGTCCAACAGCACACAAGCGGCAGCCACCTCCGCACGCAGCGCCATTTCCCGCTGGCGCAGTTGGGCCTCCAGCTCGGTGATGGAGGCCACAAAGGCGGAGAGTTTATCTGCCTCCCCCGTGCTGCGGCCGCCAACGCCGTCTGGCCTTGCCGTAATGCTCTCCGCCGCGTCCCGCCGCCGCTGGATACACTGCTGGATGCGGCGCATATCCTGCTCCGCGTTCCGGCAACGCCTGAGGATTGTCATCGCCTTCATCTTTCCTACCTCCATGCCCCGCAGGCGCCCGTGGGGGCGCTTTTGCCCCTAATCCATTTCATCCGGCCGGGCACACCCATCGGCATGATCCCCCTGCCGGGGCGTCAAAAACTCCACCGTATCGGCGGTTATCTCCAGAGACGCCCGCGCCGCGCCGTCGCTGCCGGTATATGCCCGGGCGCTCACAGCGCCAGTAACCGCTACTTTGCGCCCCTTATCCAGGTAGCGGGCGCAATTTTCCCCCATGACCCGCCAGACGGTGACGCGAAAATAGTCCGCTTCCTGGTTTCCGCCGCCTCCCCGCCGGCGGTTGACCGCCACGGTAAAATTGCATACCGGGGTTCCGTCCTGGGTGGCGCGCAATTCCGGCGCATGGGTCAAATTTCCAACGATGGCGCACATATTCACGGTTTTTTCCCTCCTTCGCCTATCCTGGCCTTGATGGCCTTCATCACCTTGTAATCGTCCCCTAGCTGAAGCGCCAGGATGGCCTGAATTTTGCTCACCGGCAACTTGGCCATGGCGCTGCCCGGCAGCACGCTGCGGGCCGCCTGCATCAGCTTTTGCGCACTGCGCTCGCTCATGCCGGTGTTCCTGCGCACCCACGCCTCCCATTGCCCGTGGGGCACCAGGCCGGCTTCCTTGGCCTGATTCAAGCATCGCCCCACTTCCAGCATATTTTCATATGCGCCCCGCATATGGATGGCGATGCGGTATTCGATGTTTTCCAGCGCAATAGGCCCGGATCCGGCCGTGCCCTGCAAACCTGTTGCCGGTTCGATGTAGGTTACTTTCTTATCATCGCTAAACATTTTCATCATGGACTCCCTTCATCGTCTTGTATATGGCACAGCCTTCGTATTGCCGGCAACAGTGCCGCCGGTAGTGCTCGTTGCGCGCCTCCCCGCTGGGATACGCCCGCTTCTTCCCGCCGCACACCAGATAGGCGCGCCCCCGGTAGCTGCTTCGGTGCCCAAAATACGGGCACCGCGCCCGCAGTCCGTCTCGGGGCGCACCCCTGATCCGCTGCTGGCAATTGCAGGTCTCTCCGATCTCCAGCGGCCGTCCGCACACGGGGCAAACCCTGGCATACTGATCCTTGGCCACGTCCCATCCCTCCCTGCAAAAGCGCCGGCGCCGGCGCTTTTGGGTTACTGGCATTTCATGATCTGGTCATACAGCGCTTGCGTCCCCTCGCCGGCATCAAACCGTCGTTTCAGCGGCAGCAGCGTCAAATACAGGCCAAAGCTGCCCGCCCACCCGAGGGCCGCATACGCGGCGATCATCTGGTTCAGCCAGGCCTCCGCCCGTTCCCAATCCATCGCCTTCACCTCCTCCCTAAAATGGCAGATCCCCGCCCTGCTCGCCCAGAGACATCCGCTGCTGCTCCAAGGCGGTCTTGGGCCCGTCGATATGGATGCGCGGTATCCATAGCAGCCGCTGACACTTACCGTCCACCCACTTGGGCCGGGTAGCGCTGGTGCCGGTGGTGGTCTCGGCTGTGAGTACGCCGTCCTCCCGCATTTGCTTGTACAGCATCTTGGCCGTCAGGGGAAAGGCCTGGCCCTGATCCGAGCACAGCTTGGCCACGGCTCGGTAGGCCACATTGGGCAGCAGGTAGTAGAACTCCCCATCCATGTAGCCGATCATATCCCGCCCGCCGCCAATACCGCCGCTGCCGCCGGGGGGCGCGGTCAGGTCCCGTACCCCCGCCGCCTTGCTGGTCAATAGTTCCGATATACTGCCCAAGAACAGCTTGCTGGGCCTGTCCTCCCGCATATCCTCCGCCTGCCTGCGGCTGGTGCGGGTGACCACCTCCCAGGCCTGGTCCAGCATTTGCATGGCCTGCTCGGTGGTTACGGCCCCCACGTCCCGCATATACCGCAGCATGCTCTGATACCCCACCATCATGTGGGCGATGGCTTCGGCGGTGCGCCCGTGCTGCCCCTGGGTCTGCTTCAGGGCGATGGCCCGGTTCTGCACAAAATACTCGTGGAGCAGATCCGGAAGCTCCTCCACCTGTTTGAGCAGCCATTGGATATAGCCCCGCATGGATTTTTGCAGATAGCCCTGCCGCGCCATCTCCTGCATGGCGCTGAGATGATCGTTGGCCGGGATATCCTCCTTGCCCACGCTGGTGATATAAAACCGTGCCATGCCGCTTTCCCCCACTCCCGGCGTGTCCTCGCCGCTGATGATGGCCACTCCCCGGGGCGGCATGGCCTCCTGGAGTGTTAAGTCGCTTTTCATGCGCCCCCGTTCCGCGCCGTCTCCAAAGGCTCGGGCCAGGCTTTGGGCGGTGGCGTCCATCTTTTTTCGTTCTTGCAGGCTGGTCACCGGATGGTAGTCGTCCACCACGATGGGCACATCCTTGAGCAGAAACGCCTTTTTGCGGATAAAGTTCGCCGTATCGTTAAAGGACGCGGGCAAGCTCTTCCCCGTAAAGCTGCCGAAGTGAGACAGCGCCAGCGCCAAGGCGGTGCTCTTGCGCGTTCCCGTGCCTCCCAGGACGAACAGAGCATAGGCTGGGCCAACCCCCGTAGCCGCCAAGAACTCCCGAAGGGGGGCCAGAAAGATGGTGCCCAGCAGGGGAATGGCAACATGTCCGGCCATGCTGCCCAGCACGGACAGCGTGGCCAGTGCGCCGTCCCTATAGCTGATGTTCCGAAACCCCGACGCGCCGCCGCCATCCAGCCGGTAGGCGGACAGGCCGCTGCCTAAGTCCACCGTCACGCCTTCCGCGCCGATGGCGCCGCCCTGGTACAGATAGGCCCATTTGCCGCCGATTTTGCGCCAGCCCGTATGGGTATACTCGGTCACGCGCTTCACCGTCATGCGCCCCACCTCACCGATGGCATAGCGCACCTTGTCCTTTGTGGTGTTGCCCGGCATCACGCTGGCGGCAAAATCCCAGTTTTCCGCCACCCAATTCATGCCGCTGAACTGACTGGCCTTGATATGCACCCGCGGCAGCGGCGCGCCGCTTACGCTCCAGCCATCGATGACCATTTCCTTGGTTTTATTGACCCCGTCGTCCCGCTCCACCACGGCCACGGGCAGCGCCACAAAGTTGGCCAGCGGCTTGGGCCCGTCCTGGGTCGACTGACAGATGCGCCCGCCGTCCACGCAATAGCCCTGGATGCGTCCATAGTATTCGGCGGCGGCGTCCCGCTCCATGGCAGCGCTGACGGCATATGGCTCCGCTTCCCCCATTAGGCGCTCCAGCGCGGCCTTCCCCTCTTGGGCGCCCAATATCTCAAAAAAATCCGTGGCGTCGCCCTTGGGCGGCAGCTTGTCGCAGGCCTTCGTCAGGTCGAGGATGCGCACGCTTTTGGCAACCTTGGCCGCCGCCTGCGCGACGGTCTGCGCGTGCGTGCGGCCCACGTCGTCGTTGTCGGGGATGACGTACAGGTCTGCGCCCTTCAGGCTCTCCGTGTAGCGCCCGGAATGCCATTTCCCCGCGCCCATGGGGTTCGTCGTGGCCGTGTAGCCCAGGGCGGCCATGTTGTCGCAGTCCTTTTCGCCTTCGCACACGAACACGGGCTTGCCCGCCTGGATCGCCGCGCATACTTCCGGCAGGTGGTAGAGCACCAGCCGCGCGCCCTCCTTCGTGTACTTGTACTCGCCCGGCCTGTTCGGGTCGGGCTGGCGCAGGCTGAAGGTCTTGCCGCCGTCCTCCCGCTCGTACCGGCAGGCCTCGAACAGCAGCTTGCCGCTTTCGTCCCGGTACGGATAGGCGCAGACGAATTTGCCGCGGGGCTTTCGTTCGATTTTTGCGCCGCCGGCCGGCTTCGGAGCTGCGGGCTTGGGCGCAGGCCGGCGCGGCTGCGCCGGATCGCGGAACAGGTCGCGCATGCTCAGGCCCATGGCCGCCACCACGGAATTGGTGACGCATCCAGCCTGGCATTTCAGCACGATCCCGCGCTCGCCCTCCCGCACGCACAGGCTGGCGGTCTTGTCGTCGTGCGCCGGGCAGCGGCACATGTACTCGCCGCTGGCGTTCGGCCCGCTGTCTACGTGCAGGCGGGACAGAAATTCATGTAGTTCCACGCGCCTGCCCCCTTATTCGCCGTCCGTTGTCTTCTTCATGCGCCGCAGGATCGCGGCGCGCACGTCGTCCAGTTTGAAGTAGTATCGCTGGCCCACTTTGCTGTAAGGAATCCACCCTTCGCGGACGCCCCGCCGGATCGCCGAAGTGGTCAGCCCGGTTTCCGCGCTCACGACGCTGATCGTAACGCCATCCGGCTTCACAAGCACTTCGCGCGCTTCGTCGATGTCCACCAGCATGCGGTTGCCCAGCGCCATGACGGACAGCTCGCCGCATTTCACGGCGCGGCGGATGACCGCTTCGTTGACGTCCAGCGCCGCCGCCGCTTCTCGGATGGTCTTCAGGTTCACGGGTCAGCCCTCCAGTTTTGTGTCTGCCAGTCGCAGATTTTCCTTGCAGTATTTCAGTGCCTTGTTGTAGGGCATTGCGCCGATACATTCGTCGCGCCCGTGGATCGTCTTGCACACGATCGCCCTGCGCAGCCTTGTGTCAAATTCGACGTATGCCATGCTGGGGATGGGCGGGTTGGCGTGGTTGGCGCTGCGCAGCGCGTCCTGCGCCCGCCATACCCGCGCCAGACAGTCCATGCGCGGGTTTCCGGCCGGATGCAGCGCGTACAGCTCGCGCAGCTGTCCAGGCGTTTCGATCGGGTATCGCTTAACCATGGGGTTCCCTCCTTTCGCACGTTTGCGCCGTGGCCTTGTCGATGGCGGCCACGGTCTCTTCCATCACGCGCCGCAGCTCGACGGCCTTGGCGCGGATCGCTGCGGCGGCAGGCAGTTCGTCGTCGGTAATGTGCCCGTCGCGCGCCACCGCCGCGAAGCGCAGTGCGATTTCCTGCGCGCTCTGGAAGGCCACGGCCCAGCCCAGGGCCGCCCGCGCCAGTTCGCTGCTTTCCGCGCAGCCGTAGTCCGGCAGCAGCGGGCAGTGCGCGCGGATGTGCGCCGCCTTCAGGTCGGGGTCGCCGTAGGCTTCCACCATCTTCTGCACCACGTCGCAGGGCGGGATCGTGCGCCCGGTTTCGTAGTCGGCCAGCGCTTCGCAGCTCACGAAGATTTCGCCGGCCGTCCGCTCCCGGCTGGCGTGCAGCGGGCTGCGCTGCGCCGCCTGCATCCGGGCGCGGTAGTAGATGTTCGTCGGGGCCTTCATGCTTTGATCTCCCTTCGATGCGGGCGCGTCACGATCTCAACCGTGCTGCCGTTTTCAAGGCCCATAAGTTCCGGAACCTTCCGCACGGTTACATAGACCGGCGCTTGGAAATTTCCCATAATATCACCGATGACATTTGCCTTGCATGTATCTGCGACAAGGCCGCTGTAAGCATGCTTGTCGGCAGTGTCGTAAAATGCATAGAAATATACATTTAATCCTTCCTGCTTGTTCATGAAAATCTGCCTCCTATCGTTTTGCAATGCGGCGCTTCACTCGGTTATAGTATTTCTTGCGGACGCGCAGCTTCTTGGCGCGCGTCATGCAGTACAGTTCTCTTCGGTTTGCGGCAGCATAGACGCGCGCCGCTTCGGCTGCTTCGATGGCCTGGATGGCGTCCAGCGCCGGGCCGATCACCTGGGAAAAGGCGTCGGCGATCAGGCCCATCGCTTCGCCTATGGTGCCGAAGAAGTTTGAAACGGCCTCCTGCATCTCACGCAGTGCGTTCGTCCAGGCGGTTTCTTCCATGTCCTTCACCTCCTTTTCATGCCATTGTTGGCGGTTTTCCCGCGGCCTTCCGGCCTCTCGATACCTTGCATTATCGTGCAGCGCCGTGCAATAATGTATTGTGTACTTGACATTATACTCACTTTTTTTTTTGTAAAGACAGGAATTCAATAATGTCAGACATTTGCGCAAATTTAATCGTGCGGGACAAAGCTGTGATAGAATGTCAGAAGGACGAAAAGGGGAGGACGATGATGTCATACAAAAATCGGTTGCGCGCGCTGCGCGAAGAAAAGGACTTGAAGCAGACGACCGTCGCCGACGACCTGGGGCTGTCGCGCACCACGCTGTCCAATTATGAGGCGGGCATGCGGCCGTCGATTGAAAACGCCATTGCGCTGGCCCAGTATTATCACGTATCGCTGGATTATATCGTCGGCCTGTCGGCGGAAAGAAGCCCCACGGTGGGCGCGCTTTCGACGTCGTTTGCAACGCTGTCCGGGTTGGCCGCAGACGCCGCGCCCACGGCCAGCGACGTGGCGGCGCTGGTGGACGCCGCGATCCTCTACCAGTGCAGCGGCGCGCCGTGCGGCGAACAGCCGATCAGCGCCTGGCGCGATTTCATGCGCCACCTCGCGGCCTGCCTGAACGCCGCTGCCAAGGGCGACGACGCCGCCCTGATCGATAGCGCAAACGCGGCCACCGTGGCCGCGCTGGAAGTTGCCAAGATGCCCGCGCTGTACTACAAAAAGAAGGGGGAATCTTCAACATGAAGAAGTTGCTTGCCTTGTGCCTCGCCCTGTTGTGCCTCGCCTCTGCCGCCGCTTCGGCGGAAGTGCTCGCCGATGGCTGGCAGGACGCCGGCCTGGAAGCGTTGCAGCAGGCCCAGCAGGACATTGCGAACCGCATCAGCGAATTGCGCGCGGCCTCCGCGCCGGCCGCGGATCGCGTCGAGTTGTCCGGCTCGGGAACGTCCATTCTGACCGACGTTGCGATTGATTTTTCGCCATCCCGTGTTATAATTGAATGCGAAGAGGAAACCAGCGTCGCCTTCACGGGCGGGGATTACGATTACACCTTCAGCGCGTCGAGCTATGAACAGGAATTCTTTGACCAGACGGGCGCTTTCGACCTGCTCATTGAATCGGCAGGGGCTTGGTCGGTGACCGTCGAGCCGATCGTGGACGGCGGCGCGCTGCCCATGGAGGGCAGCGGCCCCTTCGTCTCGGATTTCTTCGAGTTGCCCGCGCCGATGATCGTGACGGTTGCTTCGGACGCCGGGGAAATGGACGCCCTGCTCTCGAACCTCATTGTCTCGCTGTGCCACCAGTACGAAAACATCGAAAGCTGGCGGCAGGAATCGCTTACAAATGAGCTGTTGTCGGGTGGCGACACCTTCAGCGCGGACGTCATTTTGCAGCCGGTGGACGGCCGCACGCAATATTGCCTGTCCGTGAAATGCGAACCCGGCGTTTCGTGGTCGATAACGCCAAAGGGCTGACCTTACACTTTTTCGGGGCCGCCGCTTACAGATAACGGCCCCGGCTTACGCACGCACTGTAATGCCGAAAAGCCTTGTGCCGCAAGGCTTTTCGCGCGTTTTTGGGCGCACTTACACATTTACAGGAAAAAATACACATACCCCCCACCATGGAATACTTTCGGAGGTGCGACGCATGGGAATGATTGAAAAGCGCGGCAAGAATTCATGGCGCGTCGGCGTGCAGATACAGACGGAAAGCGGCAAAAAGTGGGTGCGCAGAACGATCAAACTGCCGCCTGAAATGAGCGAGACGCGCCAGTACAGGGAGGCCGAAAAGGCGCTTGCGCGGCTGGTTCTGTCGCTGGACGATGAAGACTTCGAGCCGCCGCAGCCGCGCCACACGGTGCGCAGCTTTGCGGAATTGTGGATGGAGCAGCACGTCGTTCCGAATCTGGCGGCGGCCACGCAGAAAAACTACCGCCATTTCCTCGACGCGCGAATCCTGCCGGCGCTGGGCGACATACTGCTGGAAGACCTGACGCCTCTGCGCCTTACGGATGCAAAAATAAAAAACTTGCTGTAATCCCATTCTTTATCTATTTAGTATCCCTATGGTCAGCCTTTTTCCTTTTCCACCCAGCTATATTTTTCATTTTTGTATTGGCTGATAAACTCGTCCCGGTCGTCAAAATGATGCCCCATTAAATTCGGGCGGATATAATCACGAACAGCAAGAATCGTGTCTTTAGAAGCACCATTATCCACCAGCGCCATCATCGCAAGAATATAGCCTACATACATCCCATTCAAATATCCATCCTGATGGAGATTGGCAACCAGCAACTTATCAGGCAGACCACTATATCCTTTAGGAACAAGGCCTTCTTTAAAAAGCTGTTCTGACCATAATGCTGCCAGCTTCTGTTCTATGTCTGGATTATTACGCAGTCGCTTGATAGTTTCCGGGAGGTCTTTTACCCGCCCCTCCAAATCATCAAAGAACATATTGACTGCTATTTTGACAAGTTCTTTTATTCTATTATTAACCTCGGTTTTTGCTTCATCCGCAACGCCATCGCCAAGACGTACCTTTTCACTCATAGGGCTCCTCCTCAAATTTTAACTTCCTTTCATGAATCAATCATACTTCTCAATATGCACAGTCGCAATCGCTGACTGATTTGGCTCCCCGGTGATAAGGTCCTGCGGTGCAGGAACAAGCAGCATAAATCCATCTTTGCCATATCTCTGTTCATACCCCTGCGCATACGTTTCCTCCACAGAAATATGCTGCACTTGCCCGATCACCATAGCAGTTATTCCCGCACCGCTTAAATCCTGCACTTCTTTCAGGGTGCATTCCATAGTAAGAAACGCCTCATTGATTATAGGTGCGGGAATAGTTTTTGCGCTGGAAACAGTAAAACCTCCTTCTGCAAATTCGTCATCGTCTATTTCGTTGTGATGAATGGTGTTCACCAAATTATCATAATAACTTATCGGAAGAAAGTTGATGCAAAAACATTTTTCCCTTTGGATATTAGCATAGGTGTGAGTATGCTGATATAAGTTGCC
>DSLFC04102__coassemble_738_pt1 | contig 31507 bp, 23 predicted proteins | sample DSLFC04102__metabat2_low_PE_004 | metagenome-assembled genome bin DSLFC04102
GCAGAAATAGCAGGATGGCATGGAGACTGGGGGTGATTTTTACCTGCTGTGCCAGCAAAGTGAGCTCCTTTTGCCACTTGCCCAGGGAATTCCTTCAAGCCTAGCGGCTGGCCTCTGCCCGGCGGGCCGTTGGATTAACCGGTGATGCCGATGCGGGTGTGGGGCACCGCGCCGCTGAGCAGGTCGCTGAGCTTGTGCCGGGCATGGCCGATGATGACCGTGGCGCCGTGCAGGGCTGGCTTCACCGCGAATTCCAGCTTGGCCCTGGCGCCGTTGGCGCCCGCCCGGCTGGCCCCCACGCAGCTATCCTGCAGGGTGCGGATGCGGCTGAGCAGGGTTTCCCCGTCGGCGCACAGCACGCTGCGCACCAGGGTGGATGGGTCCTTGGGGTCCCGGTAGATGCCCTCGGTAGAGGACAGAATCACCAGAAACCGGGCGCCCACCAGTTCGCAGATCACCGCGGAGGTCTCGTCGTTGTCCACGCACTCCACCACGTTTTCCTCCGCATGGCGGATGCGCAGGTTGGTCAGTTCCATTTTGCGCACCTCCTCGTCGGAAACCGGATCGTTGTAGTTCACGATGGGCACCGCGTTTTGCTCCGGGCAACGGCTGAGCAGCCGCTTGATGTAGTCCCGTTTCACCGGGTCGTTGAAGTGCTGGTGCTCCACCAATACTTGCCTCAGCGAGTATTCGGGCCTGGCGAATTGCCGGTAGTTGCTCATCAAGATGGCCTGGCCCTGGGCGCTGTAGTCGGCTTTCACCTCGTTTTTGTCCCCTTCCAACTCCTTGCCGGTGCGCATGATATAATCCAGTCGCCCGATCTCGGTGGCGCCGCTGGTCACCCATACCATTCCAGGCCGCAGCTCGTCCGCCACCTGGGAGATGATGTTGTAGTCGATGGAACGCTTGTCCTCCCGGATCATGGCCATGGAACCGATTTTCCCTACGATGTCTATTTTACCCATTTCCCTTCCTCCCCCTTATGCTTCCCGTATTATACCACAATCCGCCGCCGGGGAAAAGGGGCGCAATTTAATCTGGCGTTCGCTTGCGCTGGGCATAGGGTATGGTATAATAGGAGCATAGAACATATGTTTGGTTTATGGGAGGGAGCGGTCATGGACCTTATGGACAAGCTAACGGTGCTGGCGGAGGCGGCCCGGTACGACGCGGCCTGCACCTCCAGCGGAGTGAACCGGCGGGGGCGGCCAGGCGCCCTGGGCAGCGCGGCGGCCTGCGGGATCTGCCACAGCTTTACCGGGGACGGGCGATGCGTATCCCTGCTGAAAGTGCTGCAGAGCAACGCCTGCGCCTACGATTGCCGGTACTGCGTCAACCGGCGGGGGAAGGATGTCCCTCGAGCCACCTTTGAGCCTCGGGAGCTGGCGGAGCTGACCATGGGTTTTTACCGGCGCAACTACATCGAGGGGCTGTTTTTGTCCAGCGCGGTGCGGGGCACGCCGGACCGCACCTGCGAGCTGATGCTGGAGACCCTGCGCCTGCTGCGCCGGGAGTACGCCTTTGGGGGCTACATCCACGCCAAGGCCATTCCGGGGGCGGACCCGGCGCTTATCGCCCAGATGGGGATGCTGGCCGACCGGCTCAGCGTGAACATCGAATTGCCCTCGGAGGGCAGCCTGGCCGCTCTGGCCCCGGACAAGAGCCGCTTGGCCATCCTGGGGCCCATGGGGCAGATTCAGGGGGGCATTTTGCGCAGCCGGAACGAGCTGGCGCTGTACCGCCACGCCCCCCGCTTCGCCCCGGCGGGGCAGAGCACCCAAATGATCATCGGGGCCTCCCCGGAGAGCGACCGGCACATACTGCTCTTGTCCCAGGCGCTTTACCGGCGCTATCAACTCAAGCGGGTGTTCTTCTCGGCCTACGTGCCGGTGGTGGAGGACCCCAAGCTGCCCGCCCTGGACGCCAAGCCGCCCCTGCTGCGGGAGCACAGGCTGTATCAGGCCGATTGGCTGATGCGCTTTTACGGCTTTCAGGCCGAGGAACTGCTGACCCCGGACCGCCCCAACCTGGACCCCATGCTGGATCCCAAGTGCCAATGGGCCCTGGACCATCTGGAGCGCTTTCCCGTGGAGGTGAATACCGCCCCTCAGGAGGCGCTGCTGCGGGTGCCGGGCATTGGGGTGAAGAGCGCCTGGCGCATCTTGCAGAACCGGCGGCTGGGGCCCCTGGATTTCGCCGGATTGGGCCGCATCGGGGTGGTGATGAAGCGGGCCATGTTCTTTATCACCTGCCGGGGCCGCATGATGCCCGGGGTGCGCATGGAGCCCAGGTTCATCTATCCGGCCCTCACCGGAGGCCGTCCGCCCCGGCCCTACCAGCAGATCAGCCTGTTCGATCCCACCCCGGAGGACCAGCTTCAATGTCTCACCGGACAACTCTGAGACCCGGGGGAAAAATCTCTCCGTACCAGCCGGGCGCCGCCCTGCAGGGCGCGGAAATACATAGGGGAGGAAGAAATATGGACGCCACGGTCTACCGCTACGATGGAAGTTTTTCCGGCTTTCTGTGCTGTATTTACCGGGCCATTCGCGCACGGGAAGAGCCTGCCTTGATCTTGGCTGGAGACGAAATGCCCGCCCTGCTGTTCCCCGAGCTCGCCATCCATACCGATCCGGATCAGGCCCGGCGGGTGAGCCGGGCCATCGCCGGCAAAATTGGGCCCCAGGTCCTGGAATTTGCGCAGCGAGCCCACTTGACCGCCCTGGCCGGCCGGGAACTGTATCTGCTGGCCTTACTGCGCCGGGGCTTTCGGGAGGGGCCTTTGGTGCTGGAGGATATGGCGGACCCCACCGTGTGCCGCCTGCGCCGGGCGGTGTGCCACCTGGAACGGGAGGCCCATCTGTACAAGGGCTTCGTCCGGTTCCAGGTCCGGGGGAAAGCGCTCAGCGCGGTGATTCAGCCCAAAAACCGGGTGCTGCCGCTGCTGGCGGAGCACTTCCGGGAACGCTTTGCCGCCCAAGCCCTGTTGATCTACGACGAAACCCACCGGGAAGCCCTGCTGTGCGCCAGGGGCCGTAGCCGGGTCGTTCCCCTCCAGGATTTCCGCCAGGATGGCCCTGGGGCAGAGGAGCTGGCATTCCAGCGGCTGTGGCGTGGCTTCTTCCAGGCGGTTTCCATTCCCCAACGGGAAAATCCCCTCTGCCAGCGCACCCATATGCCCAAGCGCTATTGGGACCAGCTCACCGAGATGCGCCCCGCCGCCGGGCCCAGTCTGCCCCAAAGGGCCACATGATCTCCGAAAAAATCCCCCATCCTTCCAGGGCAAAGGCGGGCGGAAGGATGGAGGATTTTTACTGCGGTTTTCGCTGACTAGGCTTTCCACGCCGTTACATGACGGCCCAAACCATAGCGGGCAGGCCCGGTAAAGAGTCCATCGGTCAAAGAAGCCGCATTGCGGTGCGGCAATGCGGCTTCTCGCGATAGGAACAGGTGGAAGAAAAGGTCCTAATAGATGACGATCTTGGCCCCGGGCTTCAGCTGCCGCAGCAGCGCCTTCATCACGCTTTGCTCCACTGCGATGCACCCGGAGGTGGTCTTGCTGTTGCCCTTGCAGTGCAGGAAGATGGCCGAGCCCTTGCGCCCTTCCCCCTCCTTGTTGTACTCGATGAAGATGCCGTAGTTGTATTCCGGGCTTACGCTTTTTAAGTGCTCCCCCTGGCTGGCCTTAAAATCGGTAGCCGTGCGGGTGTCCACCAGTTGGTTGTAATACCGGGAAGAGGGATCGTCGCACCAGTAGTGGTATTTGGTCACCTGCACGTACTTGCCCAAGCTGGTACCCGGGCTCTGAAGGATGCCGAAGGGCTGGCTGAGCCCGTAGACGCCGCTGGGGGTCTTGCCGTCTCCCTCTTGTGTCTTGCCGATGCCGTTCTTGCCCACGTAGGCGCTCACCGAGGCGAACTGCTTGTGCCAGCCGGTCTTGTCCTTTTGATAGAAGGTGAGCTGGGCATTGCCCTGTTTCGCGTTGTATTCCACGGTGATGAGCTGCGAGGTGGTCTTGGCAGCCTCCAGGGCCTGCTGAGGAAGCTCGTCGGCCGCCGGGGTGATGTCCGGCAATTGGGTGCCGTTGCCCGTGGTGTCCACCACCAGCGCGCCGCTGTTGTAGCCCAGCTTGCGGGCCGCCGCAGGGGTGTATTGCTTGTATTTCGCCCCCAGATAGCCCAGCAGCTTGACGTCGGCGGTAAGGATCTGCCCGTCCTGCCGGGCTACCTTGGTGCGCAGGGTCTGGACCTTGCCGTTTACCTGCACCTTTTTCACCCCATAGCGCAGGCTCACCTGGTTGCCTTCCGCGTCCTGGATCAGGGCGTTGGCGTTATTGGTCAGCGTGCACTTGAGCATCATGGCGTCGCACAGCGCCTCCACCGGCACCATCAGCGTGTTGCCGCTGCGGTACAGGTAGCCGGTTTTCAGGTTGAGCTCCACCTCTTTCCCGTCTACGATCAGGGTATATCCCCTCAGCTTCGTGGCCGCTTGGCCCGGGACGCATACCATCAAACACAACAGCGCCAGCAGCGCTACTTGCACGATTCGCTTCATTTGCCGTCACTCCTTTCCCGTCCTGCCTGTATTCTACCATACAATGTGGAAGTTGTAAACCACTTATGACTTAAATATTTCATTTATTTCATTCCTGACGCATTTTTTCCCATTGCCACCGAGGGAAGTTTCTGATATAATAGATATGATGCTGAAATGGCGGAACGGCAGACGCCGGAGACTTAAAATCTCCTGTCCGTAAGGGCGTGCGGGTTCGAGTCCCGCTTTCAGCACCAAAGCCCGCTCCTTTAAGGCGCGGGCTTTTCCGGTTTATCCCCGGTTTTTTGGGGTTTTCCGTGTCCTGGAATACTTTCCGTGGAATAAGTCAGAATTTTATAAGGCCAGACCATGATATGACGTAAAACATGATACGGGCTTCCAGCTTGGCCTCAGATGATGCCCATGGCCTTTGCTTCGCTTTCGCTCAAGTCGTTTAATTCCTGCAGTAAGCCGTCTTTCCTGTACTGGGCCAGCCGCTGGTTGATATAGTCGCACAAACCGGTGTTGCCCTTCATGAGGATAAAGCCCACGCCCTTGATTTCGGGGTTGACGATGTCGTACCCGCACTGACAGATCTGCCCGTCAACGATGGCGTCCACGAGGATGTCGGCAAACGCCTTGTCAAATGTGGTAAACACAGCGGCGTCCGCCTCGCCGGCCAGCAGCGCCTCCAGCACGGCGTCGTTGCCGGCATAGGTGACGACCTCCGCTTCGGGATACTGCAAGTGGGTATTGGTGGCCTGAACCGTTGCGGCTACTGCGGCGATGCGCGCCGTGGCCAGCTCCTCCTCGCCGTCGATCAGCGGGCTGCCGGGATGCTCCGGATCGGCCCGGAGGAAGACCTCGTCCCCCTCAATGGCCGTGACCAGGATGTTATCGGTCATGGTATAGCGCGCAAGGCGTTCATCGGTGATGCTCCACACGTTGGCGGAAAAGTCCACCTCGTCGTTTTCGGCGGCTTGGATCTGCTGCTCCGCCGCGTCGTAGAACACGTATTCCAGCGTCACGCCCAGGTCCTCGGCCAGCTGTTGGCAGATCATGGGCACATAGCCGGCGGGCTCTCCCCCACGGCCGGCGTATTTTTTGATTCCCTCGGGCACCCGATAGCTCATCTTGCTGTTCCCGGACTGGAGGGCCACCCGCAGCGTTCCCCGCTGCTGGATTGCCTCCACGGAATGGGCGGCGATCCGTTCGCTGTCTTCCTGGGCCCAGGCCCAGCAGGCAGGCAGCGCCAGGATGAGCAGAAGCACGATGCTGATGATTTTTTTCATGGCAATACTCCTCACATAGTCGAAAGGTGAAGGGGGCGGTTCGCCCGGCCCTTTTTCCCGATGGGGCGAAACATTCACGGCGTTTGGGAATCGCCCATTTCCACAGCGTACAGGCCGTCGCCGGTCAACAGCAGGTCGTGGAAGAACTGGAAGGCCGCCAGCTCTTCGCCCTGGGGAGAATAAAGCCTGTATACGCAGGTGGGCTCCCCATAGGGCAGGGCACTTTGCTTTACGGTTACCGTCAGGCCGGCCAGCCAATTAAGTTTTTCCCGCATTTCGCCTTCCTCCAGGGGATACTCGCGCTCACCCCACTGGGGATCGAAAAAGGAGAGGGTCAGGGTTGCATCCTGGAATAGGGTTTCCTCCAAGCCGAAAAACGCCGCCAACGGCTCCCGGGGGATGTTCATGGGCTGCAGCCATGCGGGATCGGCCGTTTCGTGAACCGCGATTTCGCGAAACAGCGCCACATACAGCGCATAGGCGTTGGGCTCCAGGTTTTCCGCCGCCCGGTCGCCCGAGACGGCCAGGGGAATCACTTCCGCGCTTCCCTCCGCGCCGTAGCGCACGGCGCTATAGGTGTTTAGGCCATAGTCCGCCGCGCCCGGGGGCTGCGGCTCCAGGGGCCATGGCTGGGCCCACTGAATGAGGCTGAGCAGATCCAGTAAGCGCCAGAAGTCCATCTGCCCTATGGGGACGGCCCGGTCCGTTTCCGCCAGAAACGCAAGCCGCGCTTCCTCCGTATCCGGCAGGGGGCCATCGCTTTCATACCGCCAGATACGCCCTTCATCGTCCAGGAAGGTAGCCGAGGAACTGTTCCCCCAGCCCTCCTGCTGATAGCAGCACATGAGCAGAATCCGTGGGCTGCGGGCAGCGGCTTCCGGCGCCGCGGCGGCGGATAAGAAGCACGCGGCGAACAAAATGGCCGTCAGGCGTTTTGCGAAGCGATACATAGGCGCCTTCCTTCTTTGGGTTCAGAGAGATGCCGGATTCCGGTTTCGGCTCCACAGCAGCTTGCCCGCTGCAAAGCCGAAACCGGGCGGCGCTTACAGGATTTCAAAGCTCTCCATGATCTGTTGGGCGTCGCTGTCGGATACGTTGGTCAGGGTAATCGTATAGATGTAGCCGTTGGCCACGCAGAAATACTGCGTCTGCTCCAGGCCTGCCAGCCCGGTGAAGGCGCCGACATAGTAGGCGTTTCCGCCGATTTCCACCGGCCCGCTGAGTTTGAAATCGGTAATGCCTTGCGCGGTGAAGAGCTGCTGATAAGAAGGCTCCAGCGCGGAAAAATTGTCCATCGTCACATTGCCTGCGGGTTCCCGGACCACGTTGAAATTGGCGGTCATGTCGGGGGCATAGTACAGGCTGGTATTGGAGGCGGCAAGCTGGTCCAGCAGGCTCTGGTCCAAGCCGTTTGCCGAGGCGATGGCTTCGCCCACGCTTTCTATAATCTGGGCGACGTATTCGCTGTCAATGGCCACCCAATCCTGGGGCAGCTCCACGCGGAAGCCGTATTCCGATACGACGGCCTCGTTTTCCGCAACCTCAGGCGCTTGGGCCGCAGGGACGCCGTCCGTCCGGGTCAGGATGAGCGTGACGCCGTTGACGACCCATTCCAGGGTGCCATCCCCTTGCAGGACAAAGGACTGCGGCTGGCTGTCTTCCATCATAATCGTAACGGCGGCGCCGCTCTGGGTCCACGTGCAGGCGCTATCGCCCTCGCTGGAGAACAGCGTGCCCGTGCCGTCCTCGTTGAGCAGCAAACTCAATTCAATGCCCAATGTGGACGTATCGGTGATGATGATGCCCTCGGACTGGGCGACGGTCATCTGCCACGCCCCCGCGACGGAATCCGCCGCCGCTGCCGGCACAAAGGTCATGCTGTTGCCGGTGGAGACCTCGCCCAGCAGGGCGCCGTCCGGCTGCAGGATATAGGGGATGGGACCGCCGCCATCATCGATCAGGATTTCCCCCTCCGCCTCTACCCATGTGACGGGATAGACTTCGCCGTCGATAGCCTGCACCCCCGTTCCGTCCGCGTCCAGGCGCATGGTCATGGACAGTCCCCGCTGATCTAGGTCTTCGTAGGTGATGCCGTCAACCACAACGCAAATCAGTTCCCAATCGCCTTCTACCATCCCGCTCTGGGCGATAGCCGGCGCGGTGACGAGCAGCAGCACCATGAAAATACCCAACATTCGTTTCATACACAGTCCTCCTATTCTTTTGATCAGGGATATCCCTACCGTTGGCGGTCCGTTGGCGCATAGCGGATAATGGAGCGCGCCTGGGGTATTGTGCGCCGGAAACCGAAACCGGCGCCATTCAATCCGGCGTCAATCGCGTCCAGCCCTCGGGAGCGCCGCCTACCGGGCCGAAATAGAATTCATCGCCGTTTTGGTAGACCGCGTCGTAGGCCGTGCTTACCTTGATGGCGCCGCCCTCCAGCGTGGCGTATTGCTGCTGGTCGTAGATGAAATCGCGCCAATCATCCGCCCATTCCTCCGAAGTGTAGGCGGAAGCGTCGTAGTCGTTCAGGTAGGTTTGGGCCTGCGCTTGCGTCATGCGGGCGATCTGATTGGCCTGCCGGTTCATGACCAGGCTGCGGATGTGGCGGCCATAGGCCTGCTTCAGGTGGAGAAATTCACTGCGCTGGGAGCAGTTGTCGAGGATCATGGAAGCCTGGGCCTGGTGCTTTTCCAGCGTCTCTTCGTCCGGCGCGATATAAAACATGGTTACCGGTATGGTCCAGGGCCGGGCTGTGTTCAGGAGATATCCGTTGTTGGTGGTATATTCGATGCCAATGCACAGGCACAGCGCGTCCGCCACGTAGCGGTTTCCATCGGATGCGGTAAAGCGGTAGCGGCGCACAGCGGCCGTGCCTTCGGATGGGCCCGGCCACACCGTGTATCCATATGGCCCGGCAAGGGCTTGCAGGGCGCTGACCTGGCTGTCCAGATAGGCCTTCGCGACCTGCTGAAGCGTGGATTGAACCGAAGCGTCCACCGGCGTTTCCTGAATGACCACGCCCTCCGTTCCCAGAATGCCGCTAAAATACATGTCCAGGAATTGGCTCGCGTTTTTGTAGGCGAGGCGGGTAATGTAGGTGGTCATGTCCGCCCCGTCGCGGTAGGGAATCAGGCCCGTGTTGTCCGGGGATTCCAGGTAGTCCTGGGCGGTCTGGATGACGGCCTGCGCCTGGCCGTCCGGGCTGGTAAAGCCGGCGGTAGCCACGCAGGGATTGACGGTGCTGATAAAATTCCAGTTGGTTTGCAGCTGCGCCGTCCAGCCCTGGGGAAGCACGGTGTCCATGACGGCCACGCCGGTGGAGGGATCCGTCAGGGTGACGTATGCGCCAAAGGCGCCGGTCATGGCGGATTCCTCCTCCCCTGGGGGAGGCTCCAGTAGCCGCGCCAGATCCGATGGATGGACGGCGCCGGCGGAAGTTTGGGGCAGAGCGCCGGCCCATACCAGAGCCAGCAGGGCGCAGAGCATCGCGATGCGAAATCTGAGCTTCATCCCTTGCGCCTCCTTTGAAACACGTTCTGTCGCGCTATGGAGCATGAGCCGCTGCCCTGGCTTGCGCTTACGGTTCCCCCCGTTCATCCACCAGAAACACCATATTCTCAATGGCCGCGCACAGCCTGGGATGGCGGATGACGAAATGAATGGCGGGGGCTTTGCATTTGGATACGCCCACCCACTTTCCCTTGCGGATCAAAATCTGCAGGTTGTGAAACGCGCTGCGCCCCACTTCCCGGGCGGTGTAGCCGGGATGCTCCGCCGCAAAGGCGCGGGTCAGGCGCAAATGCTCCCGGTACCCGGCCTCATCGTAGCGGAGCTGCGCGCCGCAAAACAGCTCCGACAGGGCCAGGGAAGGCGGTTCGGCCTGAAACTCCGCCGGCGCGAGCACTGGAAATTCCTCCTCATAGGCGCCGTTTTGCAGCAGCGACGCCACCAGGGCGCGGGTCCGGGCGAATGCGCGGCGTGCACTCTCCCCTTCGGAGGGGGAAACGCCGTTCTTCTCCAGAATGCGCTCAAGGCATTCCTCCGACAGCGTATGGGGCGGAAGCGCGGTCAGCACCGCCCGGTATTCGCCGCCTTCCCGGGCGTCCGCCAACAGAAAGGAGCTGTACGCGCTCTCGGAAGCGTCGCGGTAGATCTCCATCAGCGGCTGAGCCGTTTGCAAAATGACATCCGCCCGTCTCCGGTAATAGGACAGGTCGCTTTTCGTCTGGGAAAAGAGAAACCGTCCGTGGGCAAAATCCCCGGCGATACACTCGCCCTCTACCGCCGCTGCGCCGGAACAGAACAGCAGATGGCCGTATACGCCGTTGTGCCTGCCTCTCAGATACCACGGGGAAATCTGACCCGTCATGTATAGGGGAATCCAGCTTTCCAACCCCAGCATCATTTCCGCATAGGGACGGTTCAGGTCATGCACCATGTCCAGATGCAGGCCCTTCTTCAGCATGGCCGCTAGCCCAAGCATCCATTTTTTCGAAAATTCCATATCCCGCGCCAGCTCTTCCATGGGCATATCGCTGCACATGAACACGGGTTCCCGGGAGCGGGAAATAGCAGTGCTCTTGAGAAAGTCCAAATGCGCCTGGCGGAAATTCTCCAGTCCGTAATGTACCTTGGAGGACGGCAGCTGAAAGGGCACGGTGGGCACCTTCATCTGGTCGAAGCGAACGGCGCGTATATAGTCGTTCAGGTCGAACCCATCCAGCTTTTCCAGAAAAGAGAATGTGGCGTCGGGCTGCCCCGCTTCGCCGTTGAGCAGCCACCTTGCCAGTGCGGCGGAGCACGAGGCGTCGTCCTCCAGGTCCTCCGGCTCCTGGCCCAGCAGCCGGGCCAAATCGGTCCGTTCGGTGGCGCTCCGGCACCGCCGCGCCGTGTAATTGCCTACCGCCCGGGCAAATGCGGCGGGGTTTGCCGGGGTGCGCTGCCCCATGCGGATGCGGGACAGATAGGAAGGGTCAAAGCTCAGCGCCCGCGCCATTTCCCCCGATCGAAGATGCAGCACGTTGACCAGCAGGTCGAGGTTTGCCGCCAACCGGGTTTGACCGCATTCTTCATAGCCCAGCGCTTTACGAAAATCCCGGAGCACGCTTTCCTGCGACAGCCCAAGATCCCCTTTTTGCTCCGCCAGAGACGCAATCCCCTGCGCTAGGCGCGTCAGAGCCTGGCTGTGGGGAGCGGGCGTTCGCTCCGCGCTGCGATAGCGGCTGATAACGGCGGGGGATAGTTCGGAAGCTTCCGCCAGTGTCAGGGCGGTAACGTTCAGCCGCCTCAGGTATTCGTTGAGCATTTCATGGAATTGCATGGCGCTTCCCTCCTTTCCGCCCGCTGCGAATGGAACCAACCGCGTTACATGTATTATACCATCTGTTTACGGGACACGGCAAATGATTGACAATCAGTCAATGACATTTTGGTAAAGTTCATTGACGGCAGGTTCGGCAAAGGCGTTGCTTTTCCCCTTGAAAGGGGGGTGAAAGCTTCGGTCAGCGTGCGGATTGCTCCACAAAAGCGCCCTGCTTACCCGGCCCGATGGCGCGAACATGGGGTAAGAAGCCATAGGAGGAGACAGCCTGGGGAATATAGAAATTGCCTTTTATGCTTGAATGCGCCATAGAAAAAAATGACAGAGCATTGAGGAAATATAAAAATATCAGCCCTGCAATATGGGATGGCAAAAACAGGAGGCGCCAAAGGGGTACGGACGGTTCATGGGCAACCATTGTGTTGGAGGCCAGAGCGGGGCGCCTTCTCCATGCCCGGGGACAACGGATGCCGGGCCAGGGGAGGCGCCCCGCATTTCTTGGCTACGGTCAATCCATAGCGCGTTGCGCTCCGGGGATGAGGCGGAGGCGAAGGATGGGGGCGGGGTTTTGCGCCCCCATCCTTCGCGGAGCCCATGCGTATGCCATGCCTGCCTAATCGACGGATATGATGCGATAGACGTAGTTGGGCCTTCCGATGCCGCCGTATTGGGTGCGCTTTTCCAGGGCGCCAATCTGCGCCAGGTAATCCAAATAGACCCGCAGCGTCACCGTAGAGATCCGCAATTCCTCCTGCATTTGGGTTAGGCTCAGCTCGGTCAGGCCGCTCTGGGCAATGTTCTGCCGGATTCGCTGGAGGGTGGCCATATTGATCCCCTTGGGCAGGGCCCGCTCCGGCCTGTCCGCCGGGCCAATCAGCTGATCCAGTTCTTCCTGATTCATGATGCCGCTGTTATCGAAGGCCAGCCTGCGCCGCTTATAGCGCTCCAGGGCCATGCAGATGCGCTGGAAGGAAAAGGGCTTGATCAGGTAGTCCACCGCCCCCAATTGGAGCCCGCGCTGGATGACCTTGCGCTCCTTGGCCGCCGTGACGAAGATGACGTCCAGGTCCACGTATTCCCGCCGGACCCGCTCCAACAGCTCCATGCCGTCCATACGGGGCATGTACACATCCAAAATCAACAGATCCACTTCGGCATTTTCCGACAGCCGCCGGATGACACTCTGGGCGTCATGCTCCACCCAATCGACGTGAAAGCCTTCTATCCGATCGATATACTGCCGGTTGATCTGGGCGACCATGGGGTCGTCGTCCACCACCATCACTCGAAACACCGGGTCACGCCTCCCTTCGTCATCCGTATGCGAAACTGGGCGCCCTGGCCGGGGGCGCTGGCGACCTCCACGCAGCCGCCGTACTTTTCTACCTGCTCCTTCAGCAGGAAAAGCCCGTAACCCCGGCTCTCCGCCTTGGTGGTATAGCCCTTTTCAAAGATCCTTTCCACATCGGCGATGCCGGGCCCGTTGTCCCGGACCAGGATTCGGAGGGGCCCGCCGTCGTCCCGGATTTCGGCAAAGAGCCGCCGGTCCTCAATGCCGGCGGTATTGAGGGCGTCCATGGCGTTGTCCAGCAGGTTGCCCAGGATGACCACCAACGCGCTGACGTCAAACCCTGCCCGGTTGGCGAAGTCGCTGTCCTGGGAGAGCTCCCATTGGATTTTGAGTTCATTGCAGCGCTGGCTCTTGCCGATGATCAGCGCGGCGATGGTGGGCTCGGCGATGTGGTTCATGGTGTCGGAAATGCAGCCCTGCACCTGGTCGTTTACGCTGCCGATATACTTGCGCGCCTGCTGGTACTGGCCCATCTCCACCATGCCCAGAATGACGTGGAGCTTGTTTTTAAATTCGTGGGTGGTCGCCCGCAGGGCGTCCACAATGCGCTTGACCCCGGTCATCTGCTCCGCCAGGCGGGTCATTTCCGTTTGATCCCGGAAGGTACACACGCCGCCCATCAGCCGGTTTTCCCCGTCGATAATGGGGATGTTGTTGGAAATGACGATCATGTCGCCCAGGGCATAGGGCACGTCCAGCCTGGCCTGCCGGTCCTTCAGCACGTCGGGCAGCTTGGACAGCGGAAACACCTGGCGAATGGGCATCCCCTTGCATTGCCCGTCCAGCCGCAGATAGCGCCGGGCCGCGTCGTTGATCAGGGTAATGCGCTCCTGCTGGTCGATGGCGATAATCCCCTCATGCACCGTGGCCAGGATGCCCTGGTTTTCCAGATACAGCCTGGCGATATCCTCCGGTTCATAGCCCAGCAGGCTTTTCTTGATATACCGGGCCATGAGCACCGCGCCCAGCACGCCCACGCCGCCTCCCAGCAGGATGAACGCCCCGATCATCAGCCGGATAAACCGTTGCGCCTGGGCGATGGAGTCCAGCAGCGTACCGGCCATCACGAAGCCCAGAATGGTTCCGTCCGCGTCCCGCACCGGCGTAAAGGCGCGCATGGAATCCCCCAGGGTACCCGGGCCTATGGACACGTAGGTTTCCCCGTCCTGAATCGCCCGCAGGTGGTCCTGGGCGGAGAACTGAAAGCCCACCCGGTCGGCCTTGGTGTGGCCGTACCGCTTGTCGTAAATATCGGCCACCACCATTACGTCCACATTGTCCAGTTTACTTTGCACCTGCTGGACAAAGTCCTGGATGCTGCCGTCCTCCCGGGCTTCCCGGAGGCCCTCCACGATGATCGGCGATTGGGCCGTGATCTTGACCACGTTGAGCACGTTGTCCTCCAAGCTGCTCATCATGCGCCCAATATACCATCGCCCCGAAACGATGGAGGAAAGGCTGATGGTCAATATGGTCAGCGCCACGGCCAATATACCGATTTTCTGGGCCAGTCCGATACGCAGCCTTTTTTTCATGAAACGCCCCCCTCTCCATTATAAAAGCCGAAGCCGGGATTGTAAAGCCATCCGGGCTTCGGCTTTTGCCGCCTGAGAAGGAATTACTTTAGGACGCTGTCGATGGCGTTCTTCAGCCCGTCGCAGGACATGGTGGCGCCGGCGACGGAATCCACATCCGTGGACTGGGCGGCGATAATGGCCGGAATGAAGTCCCGCTCCACCGCTTCAAAAATCATGGCGGTTTCGCTGTGGCTGTCCACGGTGATGGACGTAATGTTTCCGCCCTCCACGGTAATGGTCAGCGCCATGGGGCCGTTGCGCCCGGCGCCCTCCACCTGGTACACGCCATCGGTATAGTGCCCCTGCGCCTGCTCAACCTGGGCTTCGGCCTGGGGCAGTTCCAGGGCGAGGCTGCCCTTTGCCAAGGCGTTGGCCGCCGCCTGGATGCCCGCCTGACGGCCAAACACCATGATATCGCACACCGCGTTGCCGCCCAGGCGGTTGCCGCCATGCACGCCGCCGGTCACCTCGCCCGCCGCGTACAGGTTGGCGATGGCGCTGCCGTCCTCCCGGAGTACTTGGGTGTTGGTGTTGATTTTCACGCCGCCCATGGTATAATGGACAGCCGGGCTCACCTGGATGGCGTACCACGGGCCGTCGCTGAGGGTGCCCAGGCCGGTGGTGCGCTCAAAGGCGGCGTCGTTTTCGGAGGCCACCGCCTGGTTCCAGCTCTCCACCTGGGCCGCGAACACGTCCTCCGGAATGCCCAGCGCCTGGGCCAGAGCGGCGGGGGTTTCGCCCTCGGTAACGATGCCCATCTCGTAATCCTGCTGCAGCGCCTCCATCTTGTCCATGATCCGCTTGTCGAAGATCAGGTAAGCGTACTTTTCCGGCTGCTCCAGAATCGCCGCGGACAGCACGTCCCGGGTGAGCATCTCGTTCACGAAGCGCTGCCCCTCCACGTTGACCATGATGGCGCCGTTGCCGCGGACCGATTCGGAAAGGACGATGTGGGTTACCGGCTCAACCGTGGGATTGGTCTGAATCTGGTCCATATCCACCAGGGCGGCGCCGATGGCCTGGGCCATCACGATGCCGTCGCCGGTAGCGCCGGGATGGTTGGTGGTGCTGAAGCCCTTCAAATCGCTGCGGTAGGCGGCGAACTGCTCCTCATTGGCGCCAAAGCCGCCCGTGGCCAGCACCACGCTGTTGCAGGTGAAGCTCACTTGCGCACCGGTCTTGTCCGTGGCCGTCACGCCGGTCACCGCGCCGCTTTCATCCGTATCCAGCTTCGTGGCGCGAACGCCATAGAGAATGGTGATGCCCCGCTGTTCCAGGTTGCGCATCAGCACCGGGGTGAGCACGCCGCCGATCTTGGCGCCGCCGGCGGAGCGGTGCATCCGGGCGTTGGTGGCCCCCGCGCCCTGGGCCACCTCGCTCAGGTCCATGCCCAGGCCGGTCAACCAATCCACCGTGGCCGCGCTGTTTTCCGCCATGAAGCGCACCAGCTCCGGGTCGCTCAGGTTCTTGCCGCCCACCATGGTGTCCTCAATCATGACTTCCGGCGAATCCTCAATGCCCATCGCCGCCTGGTACACCGTCCCGGCGGCGTTCATGCCGCCCTCCGAGCGCACGGTATTGCCCCCGGCGTAGTCCATCTTCTCCAGCACCACCACCGTGGCCCCGTCGTCCGCCGCCTGAATGGCCGCGGCCATGCCGGCGCCGCCCGCGCCGATGACAACGATGTCGGCCTGATTGGCGGAGGCCGTAGCGGCGGCCAGCACCAATGCCAAGGCCAGGGCCAGAACAACCATCTTTTTCACGATACGCTTCCTCCTTTTTGTGATTGTCTATATTATATCAAACTTTGGAAGGAAGTCGAGATAAATCAAGTTTTTTTGTTGTTTTTTAAGTTTTTAAGGAAATTTGCAAACGCGCCTTCCCTTCCGCCCCGCCTGCCGGCCCAGCCGGGGCCCATCAGGCCGTATGCAGTTGCGACAGCTTTCCGGCGTTGCCCGAGAAAGGGTCTGGCGGAGGCCCTTTTTGTAAGAATCGATAGGGAACGGCCAATTTTGATCTGCCGATCTTAACAAAGATGCCTTTACATATTTCCAGAATGTGTTATAATTCACATATGCGCTGCCGAGGACGGTGCTGTACTTGAGATGGGGCGCGATGCCCGCAGGTGGGGAGGATGCCGGATGCCCGACGCCGCCTACGCTCGTGGCTTTTTAATGAATATCCCGGCGGTCCTGGTGGCCAACGGGCTGGGCCTTTGCTTGATGGCGATGCTGTTGCTCAGCCGGCGTACGCGCACCCGGGCGGCTTTCTTGGATATGCGCCTGTTTTACGGGATGTGCTGGATTTGCCTGCTTCTGTGCGCCCTGGAATCGGCTGGTTTTCTGATGGACGGAGGGCGGTTCCCCGGGGCCTGGGCGCTGGTGAGGGTGAGCAACCTGCTGGTGTACATGCTGGGGGCCGGCATGGCCTTTTTGTGGGTGTGCTTTGTGGACTACAAGCTATTCAAGGACAGGGCACGGCTGAGGCGGCGGGCGCCTTATCTGGCTATTCCCATGGGCCTGGTGTGGCTGATGTCGATGGCCAACCTGTTCGTGGACGTGTTTTTCGGCGTCTCGGAGCGGAACGCCTATTTCCGTACGCCCTTGTTTCCCTTGCTCTACGCGGTGATGTACGGATATTTGACCTACGGCGCCATCGTGCTGTACAATGCCCATAAGCGGACCGGGGGGCGGCTGTATATGCCCGCGGCGGCTTTCCTGGTACCGGTCTACGGGGGCAGCGTATTGCAGCTGTGTTTTTACGGGCTGGCCCTGATATGGGTATCCACCGCCGTCGGGCTCACCTTTTTGTACATTAACCTGCAAAATGAGGAAGCCTTTGTGGACCCGCTGACGGGGCTGTACAACCGCAACTACCTGACCCACTATATGAGCCAGGCCAAGCGGGACGTGCCCATCATGGGCATCCTGCTGGATTTAAACGATTTTAAGCGGATCAACGACACCGGCGGCCATATGGAGGGCGACCGGGTGCTGCGGGAGATGGGCAAGGCGCTGCGTGCCCTGGCGCCCGGGGCCACGGTGGTGCGATACGGGGGCGACGAATTCGTGGTGCTGCTGGAAAACGCCCGGCCCGAACAGGTTCAGAAGTTTCGGGACAAGCTGGTGCGCAGGATGGAGGCGTGGAACCGGTCCGGCGGTTTGTCCTCGCCCATATCCCTTGCCGCCGGAGTGGCCCAGTTCGACGCTGAGAACTTCGAGCGCTTTTTCCGGGAGATGGACTTGAACATGTATAAGGAAAAGCGGGAGTATTACCGGGATATGGAGCAGCGGGAGCCGGAAGGCCAACCCATAGCCAAAGGAAAGCAGCGGGAGGGCGGCGGCCATGGAGGCAGGTAAGCGTTCAGGCAGGCGCGTATGGGTTCTCAGCGCGGTACTGCTGGCCTTTGTGGCGGCGCTATTGGTGCTGACCGTAATTTTGGTGCGCGTCAAGCTGCTGCAAAACGCCCAGAGCTTGGGCATGGCGCTGGCCAAGAGCTACGCCGTGGAGGAGGAGAACCATCTGCGGGCCATGGAGGCCCATCTGGCCATGGCCAGCCACTATGTAAACGAGATCGAGGACGGCGGCGGCAGTCCCGGCCAGATCCGGGAGTGGTTGTCGGGGTATTTTTCCAAGATGACGGACATCGTGGGCGAAAGCATCGTGGACTTTTACGCGGTGATTGACGGGCAGATCGTGGCGGCCAATCCCTGGGAGGGGGACGAGACCTTCGATTACCGCTTGGCGGACTGGTACAATCAGGCGGTGGAAGCGGAGGGAGAGGCGGTCTGCGGGCCCTCTTATCTGGACGCGGTGACCGGGCAGAGGATTATCACGTTTTCTCAGGCGCTGGAGCGGGGCGGGAACGTGCTGGCCATGGACGTATACATTCAGAACCCGGCGCTGCACCTCACCGCTCAGGATATGCCCGAGGAGCTATCCTATTATCTGTGCGACCAAAATGGAAACCTGGTATATTCGGCGGTTCGCTGGAACGTGGGCCAGGATGAACTTCAGCGCTACGCAGGCTATTTGCTGGCGGGCATCGCGGACGGTTCCCTGCTGGCCTACGACGCCTCCTTTCAAGACCTCGACGGCTACGAGCGGGGAGTCTATTACTACCAGATGTCCAACGGCTGGACGGCGATCCTCACCCTGCCCATGAGCGCGATTTTGATGGGAGAGGAGAACGCCACCGTTTTCCTGATGGCGGGCGTGGGGCTGGTGCTATACCTGGCGCTGGTGCTGCTTACGGTGCAGGACGTGCTGCGCAGCCGCCGCATCAAGGTGGCCGGCGATACCGCCCACATGCTGGGGGACTCCTTTTACGCCATTTACCGGGTCAATTTTCGGGCAGGGCGCTACCAGACCATCAAGGGTCACCGCAGCGTCAACGATCTGCCCCCTACCGGCGATTACGATACGCTGCTGAGCAGCATCAGCGCCTTTGTGCGGCCCAACACCCTCCAGGCCTTTGAGGCCAGCTTTTCCCTGGATAGCATTCGCCAGCGCATCTCCCAGGGCATTGCCGATTACGGCGGCGATTATCAGCGCCGCTTTGGCGAAACCTACCGGTGGGTGAATATCCGCACCCTGTACAACCGGGAGGTTGATCCCAGCGTGGTGATCCTGTGCTTCCGGGACGTAGAGGAGGAAAAGCGGCGAGAACTGCAGCAGACCATCCTGCTGCAAGAGGCCCTGGAGGCGGCGCAGAAGAGCACCCAGGCCAAATCCATCTTTTTCAGCAGCATGTCTCACGACATGCGCACTCCCCTGAACGCCATCATCGGCTGCTGCGATCTGGCCAGGCGCAGCTACCGGGCAGGGGAGAGGGAGAAGGTGGAGGACTACCTGAAGAAGATTGCCTTTGCCGGCGACCAACTGCTGGCGCTGATCAACGATATCCTGGAGCTTTCCCGCATTGAGGCGGGCAAAAACAACCTGGCGCAGCGGGAGATGGACCTGAGGGCGCTGCTGGTCAGCCTGACGGACATCTTCCGGGACCAGGCCCGGGAGCAGGGTAAGGAGATGCAGGTGAGCATAGAGTTCCAGGAGGACAGGGTGGTGGGAGACGAGGGGAAGATCACCCAGATCGTCAACAACCTGCTGTCCAACGCGGTCAAGTACACCAATTCCGGCGGCAGGGTGCGGCTGGAGGCCCGGCAATTCCGCTTTCAGCAGCACAGCAAGTACCAGATACTTGTGGAGGATACGGGCATTGGCATGAGCGCCGAATTCCTGGAGCATCTTTTCGATCCCTATTCCCGGGAGACCACCTTCAGCGCCCATCCGGTGATGGGTACCGGCCTGGGAATGCCCATCGTGCGCAGCCTGGTGCAGCAGATGAGCGGGGAGATATCGGTGGAGAGCCAGCTGGGCCAGGGCACCCGGGTGATGGTGACGCTGCCCCTTCAGCCGGCGGCGCGCCAGGAGAGCGGGCCGGGGGAGGCCCAGGACCAGGAGGCGTCCCTGGACTGGAAGGAGCTGCGCATCCTGGTGGCGGAGGACAACGAGCTCAACCGGGAGATCCTCACCGCCATTCTGGGCCAATTGGGGGCCCAGGTGTTGCAAGCGGCGGACGGGGAAGAGGCGGTGGCGCTGTTCCAGGACCAGCCTATTTTCTCGGTAGACGCCATCCTGATGGATATGCAGATGCCCCGGATGGACGGTTGTCAGGCGGCGGCGGCTATCCGCCGGCTCAAGCGGGCGGACGCGGGGACGGTGCCCATTGTGGCGGTAACCGCCAACGCCTTTGCCGAGGACATCGACCGTACCACCGCGGCGGGCATGGACGCCCACGTATCCAAGCCCATCGACAGCGCCCTGCTTCGACAGACGGTGGAAAAACTGATCCGCCGGCGGGGCGCGGCCAGGGGAGAGAAAGTATGAGGGACAAATGGGAGGGAAGCGGTCTTGCAGGAAACGCCAGAGGAAGCATTGCTGATCGTGGATGACGAGGAAATCAACCGGACGATACTGGCCAATATCTTTGCACCGCAGTACCGCATCCTCCAGGCCAAGGACGGTATGGAGGGGTTGGCGGCCATTCAGGAGCACGGAACCTGTCTGAGCGCCGTGCTGCTGGACGTGGTTATGCCGCACATGGACGGCATTCAGGTGCTGCGGGAGATGAAGCGGCAGGGGCTGACCCAGTTTGTCCCCGTATTCCTGATCACCGCCGACTCCGCCGGCTCGGTGATGCGGGAGGCTTACGACCTGGGGGTCATGGACGTGATCCTCAAGCCGGTGGTGCCATACCTGGTGCGCCGCCGGGTGAATTCGGTGGTGGAGCTGTTCCAGGCCCGGCGCAAGCTGGGCGCCGAGGTGGAGCGGCAGCGGGACCAATTGCTGCTTCAGGCCCAGCGGCTGGCCGAGATGAGCATGGGCATGGTGGAGGCGCTGGCCACCGCCATCGAGTTCCGCAGCGACGAGTCCGGCGAACACGTGCGCCGCATTCGGGACATCACCTGCTATCTATTGGGGGAGACGCCCTTGGGCCACGGCCTGTCCGCCGCCCAGATCCGCCTGATCGGGGTGGGCGCGGTGACCCACGATGTGGGCAAGCTGTCCATCCCCGACGCGGTGCTCAACAAGCGGGGGCGGCTGACGGCGGAGGAATTCCAATTGATGAAGACCCATACCCTCAAGGGCGCGGAGCTGCTGTCCACCATTCCCCAAATGCGGGAACACTCGGCCTACGCCTACGCTTACGACATCGCCCTGCACCACCACGAGCGCTGGGACGGCAGGGGCTATCCCCACGGCTTGGTAGGGGACCAGACCCCCATATGGACCCAAGTGGTGGCGCTGGCCGACGTGTACGACGCCCTGGTGAGCAAGCGCTGCTACAAGGAAGCCTATCCCCCCCATACCGCCATGGAGATGATCCTGGAGGGACAGTGCGGCGCTTTCAATCCCCGGCTGTTGGGCTGCTTGCGCCGGGCGGAGCCGGTGCTGCGCAAGCTGTACCAGCCCTGGGGAGGGGCGTAAGGAGCGGGGATGGCGGCCATGGAGTGGGCAAAGGAGGAAAACGTGATGGACCGGAGCCGGAAAGCGCGGCTGGAGGCCGCAGGGGTGAGGGTAGAGGAGGCGCTGGAGCGGTTCCTGGACAACGAGGAGCTGATGCTGCGCTTTATGCTGCGCCTGCCCGGCGATCCCAATTTCCCCGCGCTGTGCCAGGCCATGGCCGCCGGGGACCGGGAGGCCGCCTTTCAGGCGGCGCACGCCCTGAAGGGGGTGGCGGGCAACCTGGCCATGGGCGAGCTGTACCGGCTGACCAGCCAGGTGGTGGAGGCCCTGCGCGGGGGCGACTTGGCGGCGGCCCAGGGGCTCATGGGGGAGCTGGAGGCCCAATGGGCCCGGACTACCCAAGGGCTGGCCGCCCTGGCCGGGGACCGGTAAGGGCCGGGCTTGGCCGAAACAAAACCGCATAATGGGCAAACCCGCCGAAAGGCGGCGACGCAAAGCTGTGAATCTACGGCCGGAAGGTTAGGATCGTCCAGCTGCAAAAAACTTGGGGGACCAGGTTCCCGGAGTTTTTTGCGGCTTTTGGGGAGGAGTTGCGTTTTGAGGGAGGTATACCGTCAAGAGAAGAAGTACTTGACAAACCAGGTGGACATGGCGCTGCTGGCGGGCCGGCTGGAGGGGATTATGCTCCAGGACCGGCACAACGGAGCTCAGGGCTACTGGATACGCTCGCTGTACTTCGATACCCTGGAGGAAGGGGACTATACGGACAAGCTGGACGGGGTGGAAAAGCGGCGCAAGCTGCGCCTGCGCATCTACGACACCCAGGCCGGGTTCGCCATGCTGGAGATGAAGCAGAAAGAGGGGGCCTACCAGAAGAAGCGCTCTGTGCGGGTGAGCCGGGAGGAGGCCGAACAGCTGGCCGCCGGCCGGTACGATTGCCTGCTGAACCACGGCGATCCCTTCGCGGCGGAGTGCTATGGCCTGCTGATGCGCAAGTGTTACCGGCCCAAGGCGGTGGTGGACTACCGGCGCAGGGCCTTTATCGCCCGGGAGAATCAGATCCGGGTGACCCTGGACCACCAGATCCGGGCCAGCGAAACCTGCATGGACCTGTTTAACCCCGCCCTGAACACCTATCCGGTACTGCCTTCTTTTCATGGGGTGTTGGAGGTGAAGTATAACGGGTTTCTGCTCAGCTACATCAAGGAAGCGGTCAGCTGGGCAGACCGGTCGGAGATATCGGTGAGCAAATACTGCCTGGCTAGAAGCGCCACCATGCACTTCAGCCTATAATGAGGAGGAGCGGAAAATGCGCAAAACACTGCTGGAACTGCTGGAGAATAGCGGCCAACTGAGCGTGGAGACCATCGTGCTGCGCATGGCGGTGGCTACGGCGATGGCCTTCTTCATCTACATCTCCTATGCCCTGTCCCACGAGGGCAGCATATACAGCAAGAAGTTCAACGTCTCCCTGATGGCGCTTACCACCATCACCACCGCGGTGATGATCGTCATCGGCAACAACATCGCCCTGTCCCTGGGCATGGTGGGCGCACTGTCCATCGTCCGCTTTCGTACCGCCATCAAGGACTCCCGGGACACCATCTACATCTTCTGGGGCATCGTGGTGGGCATCTGCTGCGGAGCGGGGGACTTTTTGTCGGCGGCGGCGGGCAGCGCCTTTACCTTTCTGGTGCTGCTGCTGTTCGGGCGCATCAGAAACGACGACAGGATGCTGCTGATCATCCGGGCCGACCGGATCGGGGAGGACAAGATCGAGGCGCTGGTGTTCCAGTACTACGCCCGCAGGGCGGTGCTGCGGGTGAAGAACACCACCCCGGAGACGGTGGAGTTCATCTACGAGCTGAGCCGGCGCACCATGCAGCGGGCGGAGGGCGCCGGGGGCGCCGTCAAGATGGGCGTGAGCATTACCGACGCCATCTACGGCGTGGAGGGCGTGGAGTACTGCAACCTGGTGGTGCAAAACGACGAGGTGAGCAGCTGATCCTCCGCCCCGGGGCCGCGCCTGGAGAGGCCCCCCGTTGACCAATCCCAGAAAGGGAGGCGCTTTATGAAATACCGCATTGCGGGGATCGCCGCCATGTGCCTGATGGCGGTTACCGCCTGTTTGGCCAGCGTCTGGCAATCCGATGACGCCAACCAACGGGTCCACCAGCACCTTACCGCCCGCCAGCCCGGCGCCATTTGCCAGTGCGGCGGGGAAGAACTGTGCACCCACCTGCCCCTGGTAATCATCGATACCGGAGGCGTGGAGATCCCGGGCAAGGTCACTGGGGAGGTGGACGCTTTTGGCGAAAGCATCAACAGCCTGGCTGCGGACGGACGGGACGTGATCGACGCCACCCTCTCCATCGTGGACAACCTCAACGCCAATAACCATCCCTCGGACCCGGCAGCTCTGACCACCATCACCCAGATCCGGGTGCGCGGCCATTCCTCCAGGTTATTTGAGAAGAGCCCTTATCAACTGAAATTCGTGGACGAGAAGGGCGCGGACGCCCCCGCCCCCGTAATGGGGATGCCTTCCCACAACGAATGGGTCCTCAACGGACCATACCTGGACAAGTCTCTGGTGCGCAACTATATGTGGTACAACATCGCCGGGGAGATGATGGAGTGGGCGCCCAACGTGCGCTACTGCGAGCTGATCCTAAACGGGGAATACCGGGGCCTCTACTTGATGGTGGAAACCATTACCGACGGAGAGGACTGCCGCCTCGACCTGCGCACCACCGCCAAGGGCGCAACCGCCAGCGGCTACCTGTTGCGGGGCGACCGTACTGCGGCGGAGGACCTGGACGGGAAGCGGGACATCTACGCCTATCTGGAACGGATGATGACCCTGCGCACCGACATCCTGATCAAATATCCCAAGCGCGCCAGCCTGACGGAGGAGATTCGCCAGGCCATTGAGCTGGACTTCGCCCGGTTTGAAAAGGCGCTCTATTCCTACGACTACGATACCGATGGCTACGGCTACTGGCATTATATCGACGTGGACAACTTTGTGAACTATTTTCTGGTCAACGAGTTCCCCATCAACGCCGACGCCGGGCGCTATTCCACCTATATCTACAAAGATATGAGCGGAAAATACAAGTTGGCGGTGTGGGACTTCAACAACGCCTGCGACAATTTTCCTACCGATCCCCTGCCCCCGGAACGGCTGGAGATGGTCAGCCATACCTGGTTCTTCATGCTGTGCAAGCACGAGGACTTTGTGGAGCGGGTGATAGACCGCTATGCCCAGTTGCGCCAAACCGTGCTCAGCGAGGAATACTTAATGGACTACATCGACCAGACCCTGGCCTATTTGGGCCCGGCGGTGGAGCGCAACAACCAGCGCTGGCAGCAGGCCATGACCCAGTGGGAACCCCTTACTCCGGTGGAGCGGAACGTCCATAGCCACGAGGAGGCGGTGGAGCAGCTGAAGCAATGGCTGGTGGACCGGGGCAACTGGCTGGATCAGAACCTGCACACCCTTTGGCAGTACTGCCATCCCTCCCGGAACAAGACCTATGATTTTTAATTCGCCAAAGGAGGCCGGGGTTTGAAAAAATATATCATTTGCGTGTGCGTGCTGGTGGTTCTGGCCGTGATGGGATGGTACATCTATTACGGCTTGGGCGTCTATGTGGACCTGCACCCGGACGTGCCCCCGGCCACCTTCATGAAGGCGGACGGCGATACCATTTACATGATGCGGGACGGGGCGTACCAGCCCTTTGAAATTCGGGGCGTGGATCTGGGCGTAGGCATGCCGGGGGAGTGGGCCACCGACTTCGCCATCGACCAGCAGACCTACCTGCGGTGGTTCGGCTATATCCACCAGCTGGGCGCCAACACCATCCGGGTATATACCATCCTTCACGATGATTTTTACAACGCTTTTTCCGCCTACAACACCCAGCGGGAGCAAGCGGGAGAGGAACCCTTGTGGCTGCTTCACGGACTGTGGGTGGACGACTACTCCCATAATTCCCACAAGGACATATACGACGAGGGCTTGCTGCCCGAGATGATTCAGGACGGCAAGACCATCATCGACATCCTCCACGGCAACAAATTCTTGCTGGGGTGGGATGGGGATGGCGGGGGATTCTACCGCCACGACGTGTCGCGCTGGACCCTGGGCTACATCCTGGGGGTGGAGTGGGAGGCCAGCCTGGTGACCTATACCAACCAAATGCACTACGACAAGACCAGCTACCAGGGCCGGTATATGGCTACCACCCCGGAGGCCTCGCCCTTTGAGACCGCCCTGGCCAAGCTGGGGGACGAACTGATCGCCTACGAGACCCAGCGCTACAAGGAGCAGCGGCTGGTGGCCTTTTCCAACTGGCCCACCACCGACCCCTTTCGCTACTCCCTGGTTACCACCACCTACCGCTTTAAGAACGCCACGATCAACGTGGAGCACATCCAGCCCACCCAGGCCTTTATCTCCGGCTACTTCGCCTCCTACCATGTGTACCCCTATTTTCCCGATTACCTGCAAACCGAGATAGAAGCCCGGCAATATACCCAGGACGGTCTGGAACGGATTTTCGGCGAAAATCAAGTAGGCGCCATCCAGCACCGCATTGCCCTGTTGAACGCCCCTTCCCCCCACGATTACCTCACCGACGGGGACTACTACGACGCCCAGGGCAGGCTGAACACCTATTACGCCTACCTGAAGGCGCTGAACAATTTTCACACCATCCCGGTGGTCATCTCCGAATACGGCGTTACCACCGGCCGGGGCCGGGCCCAGATCGACGAAAATACCGGGCGAAACCAGGGCTTTGTCACCGAGGACCAGCATGGACAATATCTAATCGAATGCTATCAGGACATCATGAACGCGGGCAGCGCCGGCAGTTGCCTGTTCTCCTGGCAGGACGAGTGGTTCAAGCGTACCTGGAATACCCTACATGCCATAGACCTGTTAAACACCCCCTATTGGAGCGACTACCAGACCAACGAGCAGTTCTACGGCCTATTAACCTTTGACCCCGGCAGCGAACAGAGCGTGTGCTACGTGGACGGGGACCCGGGGGAATGGGGCGAGGAGGACCTGGTCTGGTCCGGCCAAGGGCTGAAGTTGTCCATGAAGTACGACGAAAAGTTCCTCTATTTTTACGGGGAGGGCTTCGATCCCGATAGCCAAACCCTGTATATCCCTCTGGACACCAGCCCCAACACCGGAAGCACCTACTGCCAGAACTACCAAATCGGCTTTGAACGCCCCTGCGATTTCATCGTCGTCGTCGACGGGGAAGCGGACAGCCGGGTCATGGTGCAGGAGCGGTACGAGGTGCTCAAGTCCACCTATTGGGAATCCTACTACGTGGATGACCCCTATATCGATCCGCCGGAAAGGGATAGCCCGGTATTCGTAAACATCGACTTGGCCATGAAGCTGGGGGAGATCGTGCCCAGGCAGGATATAAGCCAGCCCATGGGACAGACCTACGAAACCGGCAAGCTGCGCTATGGAAACGCCAACCCGGATTCCCCCCAGTTCGATTCCCTGGCCGACTTTATGTTTACCGAAAACGGCGTGGAGATCCGCCTGCCCTGGCAGCTGCTCAATTTCTCCAATCCCTCCGAGATGATGGTCCACGACGACTACTACGCTCACTACGGCATTGAGGATATTCAGATCGAAGAGATGTACGTGGGGGCCGCGTTGGAGGGCGCTCAGGGGCGGCTGCGGATGGCCTCGGTGGCCCTGGAAGGCTGGGGCAAAGACGTGACCTATCACGAACGGCTGAAGCAATCCTATTATATCTTGCAGCAGTATTGGGCGGAACATCCCCTGAGCTACGGGAAAGAAGGATGATGGGTGCAAATCGAGATATTCCTCTACATATACGGCGCCATCTGCGCCAGCATGATCGGCTTTAACATCGCCTACGCCCTGCTGCTGCGGGGCAGCGAGCTCCGGCTGCGGCGGCGCACCGCCAGGCTGAAGCGGGCGGTTGTCCGCCAGACGGAGCGGCTTGCGCGGGGCGAGGCCCTGGAGAAGCGGGCGTTCCAGGGGCTGAGGCGCAAGCTGCGCCGGGTGCGCAACCTGATCGCCTTGGACCGGGCCCTCTCCGCCCTGCCGCCCCAGGACGCGCCTGTCCTGGGCGAGTACATGGGCAGGATGCAGCCCACCCTGCTGTACCTGGCCCAGGTATACCGCCGGCGGGAGCCCACCCAGGCGGCCTACTTCGCCTTCTTTACCGCCAGATGGGTGCGCGCCGGACAGGGAGAGGGGCAGGCCCTGGAGGCGCTGGAGCAGGCGCTGCTGGGCTATATGGCTATGGAAAACCTCTACTGCCGGGTCAATGCCCTGCAAGCGCTGTGCGCCTTCGCCGGACCCCGGAGCATCTTGGCCGCCCTGAAGGTCCAGGACCGGGGCAGCGTGTTCTTCCACGAAAAGATCCTCACCGAAACCCTGTTGGCCTATCAGGGCGACGCCAGCCAATTGATCGCCGCGCTGTGGGAAGAACTGTCCGCCTTTGGCCAGCGCACCCAATTGGCCATCCTCAACTACATTCGCTTTTGCAGCGGCGACTATTGCCAGAAGATGTTCGCCCTCATGGAGGACGAGGGGGCGGACAAGGAGCTGCGCCTGGCGGCCGTACGCTACCTGGGCCGCTACCCCTATTCTCCCGCCCGGGGCGCGCTGCTGGCGATGGCGGCGGAAAAGGACCCGGCCCGGTGGGAGTATACCACCGTCAGCGTCGCCGCCCTGGCCGGCTACCAGGGGCAGCGGGTGGTGGACGTCCTGAAAGGGGCGCTGCACAGCCCCAACTGGTACGTGCGCTACGCTGCGGCGGCCAGCCTGGAATCCCAGCAGGTGGACTACGAGGATCTGATCGATCTGACCATGGGCAGCGACCGATACGCCCGGGAAATGATCATGTACCGCCTGGAAACCCGCAGGCTGAACAGGGAAGGGAGGTAAGGCCGGTGTACGACGGATTCAAGACCTTTTTCGACTACGTGGGCATCTTTTTCATCATCTACATGATGGGATACGCCAGCTTTCTCTTTCTGGCGGTGACGGTGGGCTCCTCCACCCTGTACCAGATCAAGCGGCGCAACCTGCTAAAAAGCGAATTGCGGCAGGACTATTACGTGCCCGTGAGTATCCTGGTGCCCGCCTACAACGAGGAGGTCACCATCGTGGATACCGTCCGCTCCCTGCTCGGCCTGGAGTATAAGCTGTACGAGATCATCGTGGTGGACGACGGCTCCCAGGACAACACCGCCCAGGCGCTGATGGATTATTTCCACCTGCGCCATGTGACCCGCCCCATCCACCGCAGCATTCCCTGCAAGCAGGAAGAAGCGGTCTACGAGAGCCACGCCCACAAGGTGCCCATCACCCTGATCCGCAAGGCCAACGGCGGCAAGTCCGACGCCCTGAACATGGGCATCAACGCGGCCCGGTATCCCTATTTCGTGTGCATGGACGCCGACTCGGTGCTGCAATACGATTCCCTGAGCAAGATCGTCCGCCCGGTGATCGAGGAGGCCGATGTGGTGGCCGTGGGCGGGGCGGTGCGGCCCTGCAACGGCGCCACCATCGAAAACGGACGAGTGATCTCTTACCGTATGCCCAAGCGGGTGCTGCCCTGTATGCAGGTGCTGGAGTACGACCGCTCCTTCCTGGCCGCCCGCATCCTGCTGGACAAGTTCAACGGCAGCATCATCATATCCGGCGCTTTTGGCTTATTTAAAAAGAGCGTGGTCATCGGCGCAGGGGGCTACGATTCCTCTACCATGGGCGAGGATATGGAACTGGTGGTCAAACTCCACGTATACTGCCGGGAGAACAACCTGCCCTACCGCATCCGCTATGCCACGGACGCCATTTGTTGGACCCAAGCGCCGGAAAAGCTGGGGGATCTGTGCAAGCAGCGCCGCCGCTGGCATATCGGCCTGTTCCAGGCCATGACCACCCACCGGCGCATCCTGGTCAACCCCAAGTACGGCATGGTCAGCTTCGTATCTTACCTGTATTTCCTGCTCTACGAGCTGCTCTCCCCCTATATCGAGGTGTTTGGACTGTTGACGGTGGCGTTGGCCTTTTGGCTGGACCTAATCAACGTGCCCTTTATGGGCATGTTCTTCCTGATTTACGTGGGCTATTCCGCCGTGCTGTCCCTCACCGCCTTTTTCGCCCGTGTGCATACCATCGACCTGAGGCTCCGCGCTACGGATATATTCAAGGCCATCGGCCTGTGCCTGCTGGAGGTCTCCTGCCTGCGTTTCGTGCTGGCCTGGGTCAGGGTTACCGCCCTGATCGGCTACCGGAAAAAGCGGGCAACCTGGGGGAAAATAGAGCGGCAAAAGATGGACATGCATTGAGGCTCCAGGGCAGGCTGTGCCCAAGGGGGGCGGCCGGACGCAGACGGATAGGTTTTCAGTAGGGAGGTACCCATGGAAGAAAAGATATTGGTGTACGCGGCGGGGGATACCCGGGCCTATCCCCTGGAGTATTACGACGGGCAAACGGCCGCCTATCAGGGCGTCGTGCCCCGGTTGCTGGAGGATTTCTCGGCCCAAAGCGGCTATCAGGTGGCCTATTACCCCAACCCAGGGGGAGAAAGCCGGGAGAACCTGGCCAAAAACTTGCAGGTGGATATGCTCTACGGATGCGCTCCAGCCCAGGAATTGCCCCCCCAGGACCAGTGCGTTGCCCTGTTTGAGGCCCAGGACCAGGGGCAAACCATGGTCCACTACATCCTGTTTACCCCGGCGGCCCCCGAGGGCCTAAAGGAGGAACTGAAAGGATTCGTGGCGCGAATGTCCCAGCCGCAGCTCAACGCCATGTTGCTCCAGGCCGCCGCCGGAGCGCTCCCCGGGGAGAAGGCGCCCCTGGCGGCGGCGGGCGGGTTGGCCCTGGGGGCGGCGGTTCTGGCGGCGGCCCTGGCGCTGACGGTGCGCCGCTACCGGCGGCGGCTGGCCAGGGTGCGTAGGGAGTTGGAGGAGGACCAAGCCACAGGCCTGGGCAATGTGGACTACCTGCGCCGGTGCTGGAAACGGTCCGTGACCCGGAACAACCGAGCGCTGTTGGATTTGATCTGCTTTCACGTGAACCTGCACCGGATGCGCTTGATCAGCGGAAGCGCCGAGGCCGAGCAGGCCCTCCGGCACTGTGCCCAGACGCTGAGGGCGTGCGCCGGGGAAGGCGGCGCACCGGCCAGGATATCGCAGGAGGATTTGGTCCTGCTGCGGCAGGATACCAACAGGAAGGAAACCCTGGCCTGGATCCAGGACACCCTGGAGCGGATGCGCGCCTGCCCTCAAGGCGAGGGTAAGACGCTGGAGGTGGAAGTCTGCGCCGGCATTTGCCCGTTGGGAGAGGAAGAAGGGGACTTGGACAAGATGATCTTCAACGCCGTCCAGGCCGCCGCAGCCGCCAGGGAGGAGGAAAAGGACTGGGCGGTGGTTTCCCAGGCCATGCGCAAGGCGCTGCAGGTCCGTCAGGAATTGTGCGCCGGAGTGGGCGCGGCCCTGGAGAAAGAGGAATTTCAGCTGTACATACAGTTTTATGTGGACGCCCAGACCAACCGGATCGTGGGGGGCGAGGCCCTGTCCCGCTGGCTCCATCCCAAGTACGGCCTGCAAATGCCCGGCGCCTTTGTGCCGATGCTGGAGGCCGAGGGGCTAACCTATAAGTTGGATTACCACTGCCTTCGGGTTTCCTGCGATTTCCTCCAGGCGCTGACCGACCAGGGTGTGGACGATTTCTTCCTCTCCTGCAACTTTTCCCGGCAGACCTTCGCCGACGCCGCTTTCCCCAGCCGGTGCATGGACATCCTCGGCCGCTACAGCTTTCCCCGGAAAAGGCTGGTTTTTGAGCTCACCGAAAGCGTGGCGGCCAAGCACCCTGCCCGCATTCGGGAAAACATCTTGGCGCTGAAGGAGCAGGGCATTCGCATCGTCCTGGACGATTTTGGCCAGGGATTTACCGCCTTTTCCGACTTGCAGCAGTACCCAGTGGACGGGATCAAGCTGGACAAGGGCCTGGTGGATCACGTGCTCACCCATACCGGCCTGACCATTTTGCGAGGCATGATTCAGGTGGGGCATACCCTGGGCCTTAGCATTTTGGCGGAGGGCGTGGAGAGCGACGCTCAGGCCCGCACCCTGGGGCAGATCAACTGCGACGTGATCCAGGGCTATCATTTTTACGTGCCCATCCCCCAGGAGGAGGCGATGGAACGGGTGCTCAAACAGTTGCGAACCGCCCCCGCGCCCGAAATGCCTCCCGCGCCGTTCCACCCTGGACCCTGAAAAGCGGCGGCGCCGGATAAGCGGAATAAGACCGGCCCCTAGGGTGTGGGGCCGGTCTTGCCGTGATCCCGGGGCGCATGGCGCCCAATGGGAAGGATAAGGCGCCCGCTAGGTTATGAAGGCTGGTTTTACTTATACCGCTAAGGGGACCCGCAAC
>DSLFC04102__coassemble_741_pt1 | contig 31328 bp, 26 predicted proteins | sample DSLFC04102__metabat2_low_PE_004 | metagenome-assembled genome bin DSLFC04102
GATGCGGCTGGCACGCCCCGCCGGGGGGGCCAGGGAGGCAAAGCCCCCTGGCCGTGGGGAGCGCCGTCGGGGGGCGGCGGCGCTTACCACGACTATGGATTTAGAACAGGCTGTCCGGTGCGCCGGGACGCTTGAGGCATATCATGCCAAGCCCCATCAGGGCCAGGCCTAATGCCAGATATAGTCCCCAGCCCAGCACCAGGTACATGGCCAGCATCACGGCGCCGTAGGCCAGGATGGCGGGAGCCCGGCTGCGCTGGGGCAGCGGCAGGATGAGACGCCGCCGGGTTTTAGGCGGCTGGGGCAAGGGCATGTCACCCCAGGCGGCGATGCGGGCCAAGGCCGCACCGTCCAGCAGGCGGGTGACCGGCTGTTCCAGCTCTCGGGCTGCGGCCCGGGCCTGGGAGGATACCGGGCCGGTGGCGCAGATCAGCAATTGATCCCGCCCCCGATATTCCCGCCAGCAGTCCAGCACCTGGCTGGCGGTCAGGGCAGGCCCCAGGGCGTGGATGGGGCGCAGGACCAGGGCATAATCGCCGGGGCCATAGCGCCGGTCCAGCCGTTGGCGCAGGTCCTCCAAATCGGGGCGGCGGGCCCATTGCGCCACCAACGCCCGGCCGCCTTGTACGCGCTGTCCCGCCAATTGCCGCCGCCTGCCCGGCCCCGCCAGCCAAGCCCGCCAGGTCAAAAGGGCCAGAATCGCGGCCAAGGCGCCCGCCACGAAAGCTGCCATTATCCGCCCGGTAGCCGCCCAGCCCAATAGAGCGCCCGTTGCCACGGCCAGCGCCATTCCCGCCGTCCGATCGATGATCTTTCGCATACCGATGGCCTCCCACGTTTTTTATACCAATAGTGTGGGGAAAAGCCCGATGGGCTAATCGCCCGATCGGTTTTTTCAATGCGAAAAAGCGCCTCCTGCCCATCGGATTCAGGAGGCGCTTCCACATCTTTTCAATAGGTACTGCCATCGCGACATGGCCTGGAGAATACACGACAGCGCGGGGAGCGCGGCGGTTCGGAGAGAATAGCGGGCTACAGGGCTACATCTTGCGGTAGCGGTCGTAAGCGGCCCGCCGGCGGCGTAGCATTTCCTTGCGCCGGCGGCGTCTGCGCACCGCAGCGCGCAGGCGCAAGATAATGACCAGCAGCAGGATCAGCACCAATAAGCCGCCGCCCAAAAGCACCCAGCGGCTGTTCAGCGCCTGGGCCACATGAGGCAGCAGGCTTTCCAAAGAGAAGGGTACGGCTTCGGCCGCCACGGAGCGGCTGGCCACCACGGTGGCGGTGACGGGCTGTCCGTTGGCGTCTATGGTGACGGTGCCCAGGATGTCCCCCGCTTCCACCGGGGCGGTGAGCTCCCGGGTGTAATTGATGGAAACGCTTTGGCCGAACTGGCTGAGCATCTCCTGGGCCTGTTCGGGCAAGCACTTTATGACGCAGGTGTCTAGGGCGGTGCCGGGTACGATTTGCAGCTTCAGCATACCGCCATTCTCGTCATCCCGGGCGGCGTTTTGGATCACCGCGTAAATGGGGGCCTGGTTGAACATTTCGGTATAGGTATAGGTATCATACCGGGTCATGCCGTAATCCAGCAGCCGGGCGGTATCCACCCAATACTCCCCGTTATCCCGGCCGTTGGCGTCCTGGGTATTTTTGGATTTCAGCACCACGGAGATCAGTTCCACGCCGTCCTTGTCGGCGGCGCCGACGAAGCAGCGGCCCGCCCGGGAGGTATAGCCGGTCTTGATGCCCACCAAATCCGGGTAGTAGAAGCGGCTGGTGGCCACGAACATGGGATTGCTGGTCTCCACCCGCCACTTTTCCCGCTGGCTGGTGGCGGACATGGTGTAGCTCTTGGCGGCCACGATCTCCCGAAAGGTGCGGTTTTTCATGGCGGCTTGGGCGATGAGGGCCATATCGTAGGCAGTGGTGTAGTGGCTCTCGTCGTGGAGGCCGTGGGGGTTGACGAAATGGGTGTCCTTGCAGCCCAGCTCCTTGGCCTTTTGGTTCATCAGCTCGGCGAAGGCCTCCACCGAGCCGGACACCGCCACGGCGATGGTCATGGCGGCGTCGTTGCCGGAGCGCAGCATCATGCCGTAGAGCAGGTCCAGCATGGGATACTGTTCGCCTTTGCGGATGCCCAGCACCGAGGAATCGCTGGAGATTTGTCCAGCCTCGGCGCCCACGGTGACCAGCTGCTGTAGGTCCGGGAAATTTTCCAGGGCCACCAGGCAGGTGACGATCTTGGTGGTGCTGGCCGGGTAGGTGCGCCGGTCGGCGTTTTTGGCATAGAGCACGGTACCGGTGGCGGCGTCCATCACCAGGGCCGCTTTGGCGGTGAGGTCGTCATCGGTGAGGTTTTGGGGATTGGCCGCGTCGTAGCCGCCCGACTCCTGGGCCTGCGCCCAGCAAGGCGCGGCCAGGGCCAGCAGCACCGCCAGCACCAGGGCTAGGGCGCGGTCGGGCCTTACAATATAGGCCATTGAATTCCATCCTTTCCGAAAGCTGGCGCCATACAAAGACATGGCAAACAATACTATACCATGTTTGACGCGCTTTGTACAGTTTCAGTTCTATGTAAAATCCTCGACAGGGGCCCCTTGGTGTTGAAATTTCTTGTAAAGGCGTATATAATAGTATAAGGAAATTTGTAATGAGCGGCGGAAGCTAAGGAGGTCGGGCCCATGGCCAAACGCATATTGATCGTCGACGACGAGCCCATGATCGTCAAGGGACTCAAATACTCTCTGGAGCAGGACGGATACGAAACCGCGTCCGCCGGCGACGGGGAGGAGGCGGTCAACACCTTCTTCGCCGGAAAATTCGACCTGGTGCTGCTGGATGTGATGCTGCCGGGGATGGGGGGCATCGAGGTGTGCCAGCGCATTCGGGAAAAGAGCGACGTGCCCATCATCATGCTCACCGCCAAGGGCGAGGATATGGACAAAATCCTGGGCCTGGAATACGGGGCGGACGACTACATGACCAAGCCCTTCAACATTCTGGAGGTCAAGGCCCGCATCAAGACCATCTTCCGGCGTACCGGCATGGGCAAGCGGGAAAACGACGCAAAGACCTTGCGGGCCAGGGATATGGTGATCAACCTAAACAACCGCTCGGTAACCATCGGCGATAAGGAGGTCAACCTAACCGCCAAGGAATTCGACCTGCTGCACCTGTTTATGTCCAACCGGGGCAAGGTGTTCAGCCGGGAGTCCTTGCTGGAAACCATCTGGAAGTACGATTATCTTGGGGATTTACGCACGGTGGACGTGCATATCCGCCGCCTGCGGGAAAAGGTAGAAAAGAACCCCGCCCAGCCCGAATTCATCTTCACCAAATGGGGAGTGGGTTATTATTTTACCGACAAGGATTAAAAACAGCCTGTACTCCATCCGTTGGAGAATCGTCGTCGCCTACCTGCTGATCATCTGCGTGGCCTTTACCCTGGTGGCCACCTCCCTGATCCAGCTGGTGGGCGAATATCTGTTTTCCCAAAAAGTGCGGGAGGAACAACGGGTCACCGAGGATCTGGCAGGCAGCATGGCCCAGCCCCTGTCCAGCCGGGACGCCCAGGCGCTGTACGCCCAGGCGGCCAGCGTGGCGGGACAGTCGGGGGGACGGGTGATGGTGTTGGACCAGGACGGGGTGGTCCAGGCCGATTCCCTGTCCCTGGCCAACGGCCAGCGCCTGGCCATCCAGGAGGTATACTACGTGCTCACCGGCGGGGGCAGTACCTACGGCTTTTACGACCTGCGCCGCAGCGGCTCCTCTTTTTTGCGCACTCTGGGTTCGGGGCCCCAGGCCAACGGCCTGCTGGGGGTGTACACCGCCCCCATGCGTCAGGGAGGCCAGCTGCAAGGGGTGGTGCTGTACCTGTCCGACGCCCAGGAGGTATACGACAGCCTGACCCAGATGCAGCAGCGCATGGCCATATGGCTTTTGCTGGTGGCGGTGGCGGTGCTGCTGTTGTCGGTGATGGTGTCGCGGATTTTCACCCGGCCCATCGCGGAATTGTCCCAGGGCATTCAGCGCATGACCAACGGCGATCTGTCCAGCCGGGTAACGGTGCGGGGGCACAACGAGTTCTCCCAGCTGGCGGAGGCGTTCAACATGATGTGCCAGCGCCTGGAAAGCCTGGACCAGAGCCGCAATCAGTTCGTGTCCAACGCCTCCCACGAATTGAAGACGCCCCTGTCGGCCATGAAGATCCTGCTGGAGACGCTGCTGTACCAGGAGGCCTACGACCCGGATATGACCCGGGAATTCCTGGGCGACATCAACCGGGAGATCGACCGGCTCAACGCCATCGTGGGCGACCTGCTCACCCTGGTGCATATCGATAGCGGGCGTATGCAGCTCAAGCCCGAGCTGCTGAAGCTGGACGAGCTGGTGTACGATACCGCCCGGCGGCTGCGGCCCCTGGCGGAGAAGCGGGATATTCGCCTGGAAGTGACGGTAAAGGACAAGATCGAGACTACCGGGGACGCCCAGAAGCTGAGCCAGGTGTTCTATAACCTGATGGACAACGCCATCAAGTATACCCCGGAGGGGGGCTTTGTGAAGGCGGAGATCAGCCGCAACGGCCGAATGGCCCGGGTGACGGTGGCCGATTCGGGCATCGGCATTCCCAAGGCGGATTTGATCCACGTATTCGACCGGTTCTACCGGGTGGACAAGGCCCGGGCCCGGGCCACCGGCGGCACGGGATTGGGCCTGTCCATCGTCAAGCAGATCGTCATGCTCCACGAGGGCACCATCAATGTGACCAGCGAGGAGGAGGTGGGCAGCACCTTTACGGTGGAATTGCCCATCATCAACCTAACGGTATGAGGCGGGGAGGGAGAGGGATGCGGAAAATGGCCCTGGTGGGGGCGCTATTGATGGCGGCGGCCCTGGCCCTGTCCGGATGTGTCAGTATCCCCCTCACCCAGGTGCAGACGGCGGGCCAGGTGACCTTGCCCGAACCCTCGGTCACCCCACCCCCGGCCCCTACGGGAGACAGCTGGGCTCCCCGTACGGTGCAGGTGGATTTGTATTACATCGACGCGGACCAGCAACAGCTGTCTCCATTGTCCCGCAGCATCCGCCTGGAGGGAGCCGTATCCGTGGCGGAAGCGGCCCTGGAGCGGCTGTTGGAGGGCACCGACGTGACCGGGCTCGTGGCCGTGGCCGCGGAAGACGTGGCGCTGACGGGGTTGGAGATCAGCCAGGGCATCGCCATGGTGGACCTGTCCGTGGACGCGTTGGAATTGGACGGTCAGGGCCTGTGCTGGATGAAGGCGGCTATCGCCAACACCCTGGTGGGTCTGGAGGGCATCCAGTACGTGCAGGTGCTGGTGGACGGCAAGGAGGAGAGCGCCATGAGTCTGCCCACCGGCGCCCTCACCGCTAACAACGCCACGCTCACCGCCCTGTGGGCTCAGCAGCAGGCCGATGAGGAGCGCTTCGCCGCCAATCCGGCCACCGCTCAAATCCAGCGGCGCATCACCCTGTACTTTGGCGCCCAGCAGGACGGCCGGCTGCTGCCTGAAGTGCGGCAGGTGGTGCTGTCCTCGGGCAACGTGGCCCAGGATATCATCGAGGCCTTGCGCCAGGGCCCGGACAGCCCCTACGCCCACGCCGTGCTGCCCCAGGACGCCGCCCTCACCCGCTCCCCGGAAATCGCCACCCTGGAGGACGGGCGGCGGGTGCTGCTGCTATCCTTCAGCGAGGGGCTGTACGAAAAGCTGGAGCGGGACGGCATGTCCGCTTGGCAGTTGGTAAGCGCTTTGACCCATACCCTGTGCCGGACCATCCCCCAACTGGACGGCATCACCGTGGGAGTGAACGGACAGCTCATTACCCGCCTGGAAAGCGAAACGGATAAGCTGGTATTCGAGGACGCGGTCATCGCGCCCCGGGATTTCGACGATGCGGTGGCCCGAATGGCCGTCTTGTATTTTGCCGGCAGCCAGGGCGGCTTGACCCGGGTGGAGCGGGCCATGGACCTGGTCAGCGCCGTCTCCCCCCGCGCCCTGCTGGCCCAGCTGATCGCCGGGCCCGACGTCCTGGACCAGAACGCCCTGCCCGTCTTTCCCCAGGGCGTCACCGAGGCCGACCTGCTGGGCATCCGCATTGAGGACGGCTGTGCCCTGGTCAATCTGTCCAGTAACCTGTACCGGCTCTGCCAGGACATTACCCAGGAACAGGAGCGTAGCCTGATCTATTCCATGGTGAATACCCTGTGCGCCCTGGAGGAGGTGGACCGGGTGCGCTTCTATGTGGGCGGAGCGGCGGTAGATAGCCTGGCGGGATGGATTTATCTGAAGGGAGAACTGCTGCCCAATCCCGGCCTGGTGGCGCAGGCACAGGAAGACATCGGGTAAAAAATGCGGAAAGTACCGGTCCGCCCATTGACGAAACGCCCCCTTTCTGCTATACTACATAGCGTCGCTTGCCGATCCCGGCGGGGTGTAGCGCAGTTCGGTAGCGCACGTGCTTTGGGAGCATGGGGTCGCAGGTTCAAATCCTGTCACCCCGACCAGAATCTGGCCTCTTGGTCAAGCGGTTAAGACACCGCCCTTTCACGGCGGTAACAGGGGTTCGAATCCCCTAGAGGTCACCATCGCCAGTGCACCGGCCTTTAGCGCCGGTGCGCTGACCCCTTTGGGGGCTTGGCAAGGCGCGGGCCTTTAGCTCAGTTGGTCAGAGCAGTCGGCTCATAACCGATCGGTCCGGGGTTCAAGTCCCTGAAGGCCCACCATAAACGCTTGGTCCGGTAGTTCAGTTGGTTAGAATGCCAGCCTGTCACGCTGGAGGTCGAGGGTTCGAGCCCCTTCCGGATCGCCATAAAAACCACCGCTCTGCGGTGGTTTTTTGTGTGACGGGCCCATGAGGACAGCGCTTCCCCCAAAAAGAACCGCCCATGACGCCCGAGGCGGGGCGATGGGCGGAAGGTTTTCTCTCAGAATACGCGCTCAATGGTCACCGGATCGAACATGTTCAGGTCAAAGGTGCGGGCCACCAGGGTGGAAGGAGTTGTCAGGGAGGCCATCTGCCCGTCCTCCGCTACGCCTACGCAGACGAATTCGGAGAGCAGGATGGGCGGCATGACGCTGTACCCCACCTCCATCAAGTATACGTGGGCATAACCGCTGTACTCGTCCAGAATCAGCTGGTCCACCGCCCCCTCCTGGGGCAAGGTGATCTCATAGACGGCCCGGATCTGGCAGTCCTCCAAATCCACGAATTTCAGCGTGGAGGAAGCCTCGTAGCAGAAGGGAAGATAGCCCGCATAGCTTTCCTGCTCTGCCGCTTGCGCCAGGGAACAGAGCAGCGCCAGGCACAAAATCAGCGCAACGAGAACCCTTTTCATGATGTTTCTCCTTTCTGGCGGCACGTAGCCATTCGCCTTGGAATCCCCCGGATCGTGAACCGGAAAGCGCCCCGGAGCAGCCCCGGTTTTCGGATTCATTTTACCACATCGCTTCTTTTTTGTCAATTATTTTATATAATTCTATTTGATAAATCATGAATATTGCGCTAAGAAAATTACTTGGAGATAATCTACGGACGGTGTCGGGAACATTTTCGATAATCTTCCAGCACCCCTGGGGGCAGTTTCGGGGCAGCCATATCGCGGAGCAGATCTTCAACGAGATATTGGGGCCATGCGTAGAAAAAGTGCTGGTAGCCGGGTACGGTGGCGGGATATTGCTCCCGCAGAAAGACGCTGAAGGCGGGCTCTAGCTTGACGGCAAAGATGGGCCGGCCCTCTGGGTCGCCGCTCAAAGAGGCCAATTGCTTGCCCTTTACCCGATAGCGATTACATGTACCACGTCGCTTCATAGTCCGGCTCCACGCCGGGTTTTCCCCGCAGATAAGCGTCCAGTCAAGCGTAAGCTCCGTGGATTTGCGCCAATTCTATAGCGCTTCCTTCTTGTCAAGGCGCATATTCTTTATTATAATATAATAAAAGAATAGAACGAAAAGCAAGGGGGTGCGATCATGAACCTGAAGGCCATGCGGGTGAGCTTTCCGGAGCAGGTGGATGAACAGAGCGTGGTTTGCTCGGTGGTGGCCGCGGAATACCGGGGCCAATGGGTGCTGTGCAGGCACCAGGGACGCTCCACCTTAGAATGCCCCGGCGGCCGGCGGGCGGAAGGCGAAACCCCGGAGCAGACCGCCCGGCGCAAGCTTTACGAGGAAACCGGCGCTACCCAGTATGAACTGACCTGCGTCTGTCCCTACGCCGTCAGTCTGCCCCAAGGGGAGAAGGAATACGGTATGCTGTTTTTCGCTCATGTGGAGGAGTTGGGACCCCTGCCCCCCCAGAGCAGAATGGCGGAGGTGCAGTTGTGGGAGCACATGCCTTCGGATAACTGGACCTATCCGGACATTCAGCCCTTTCTGGTAGCCCGGATACGGGATAGCTATTCGGTGTGAATTCCCGGCAATCGGTTGGGAGGGAGGCGGGTCCAGGGGCCAGTCCCTTCGAGACTGGCCTCTGGACCTGCTGCCGGACTCCTGTGCCTGGATAGGGGAAAACACAGGGGAAAGAGGCGCGAGGAAAGATCCCGGTTCCCTTTGTCGAAAGCCGTCCTATCCTTGCCCCTTAGGTTCCCGCAAAAGCGTGCATTCTTTTCCCGCGCCCTGTCCCTTTCGGAGAATCCTCCCCTGAAATGGAGCAGAGCGCGGGCTTTGCGCCTACCCGCAGACCGGCCGCCCCGTTTAAGCGGGCCTTTCGTCTTCATAGGCCCATGGATACACGTAGCGCTTGGTCGATGCGCTCCATCTCCTCCTGGGGCAGCCTGCCAATGCGCTCCTTTAAGCGTCGCTTGTCTATCGTCCGAATTTGCTCCGCCAACACCACCGAGTCCCGGGCCAGGCCTTGGGCCCCCGCGTTTACCTGCACGTGAGTGGGTAATCGCGCCTTGCGCAGCTGACTGGTTACCGCCAGTACGATCACCGTGGGACTGAAGCGGTTGCCTACGTCGTTTTGCACCACGACCACGGGCCGGGAACCGCCCTGCTCCGACCCTACCACTGGGTCTAAATTCGCCGAGTAGATCTCGCCCCGAACAATCATGCTTGCCTCACTCCCGTAGCCGCTTCATACTCATGCATATGCCGCCGGGCCCGTCCTGGTCCCATCGCCCGCTCTTCGCCCCACCGCGTAAGCGCCGCCACGCTGTTTCAGGCCGTGGGCGATGCAATGCGGCGTGGAGATTCGGTGGAATAGGTGGCTGACTCGGCGCCGGGAGCGCTGTCCCCGCTCCCCCTTGGAACCGCCATCCCAGTTGGCACGGTATCGGAGCAACGGTTTTCTATGGAAAATATTTCGTTCACCGGCTATCTATAGAGAGAGCCGAAGGGCTTCGTCTTTCATAGCGGGCAGCCCGAAAGGTAACTTGCCCGGAGGTATGGAGGGCGGCTAGCCCTCCATGCCCATACTAGGTCCTGGCTTTGCCAGGACTACCGATTGGTTGCCCCCTGCCAATCCATCCAAACAAAAGCGCCGCGGTTAGACAGAGAGCAGACGCTATGCCAAAGCCCCATTCAAGGCCTAGACCGGCAGTAAGGCGCCCCCCGGTTAGATTGCCTATGGCCCGGGCCAGAGCGTAACTCATCGCCGAAGCCAACGTTTGCCCCCGCGCCCTTAGACCCGGCGGCGTGAGCCGCCCGATCTCCCGAGCCAGCCCCGTGGTCAGTACACAAGCCCCCACCCCGGATAGCGCCTGTCCCGCTATGGCCAAGCCCAGCGGTCCACCCAAACTCAATAGCGCCATCCGAACCGCCAGTAAAAACGCGCCTCCCGCCAGCAACTTCCCCGCGCTCCATCGCTCCACCAACCGGTCGAAATACAGCAGCAATGGTATTTCGCTCACTGCCCCAATCAGATAGCATAATCCCAGCCTCTGGGTTGTGCCCCCAGGTAAGTCCATGAACCGGGCCGGGAAAAAGGTATAAAAGTAACCCAACCCCATCTGTGCCATGGCCGCAGGCAGCAGCAGAGGCAGAAAGCCCGGCAGTTTCAGAACCCGGGCCCACCCCCCGCCCTTTTTCGTCCCTTTTTCCTTTTGCCGCTCCGGCAACCCCAAAGCCGCAACTCCAGTCAAACCCAACAGCGCCGCCGCCAGGGCCAATGCCCATCCCGGCCCCCGCCGCGCCATGTATCCCCCCGCCAGCGAGGCCAGGGCAAAGGCCAACCCCGCCCATAGCTTGACCTGGCCAAACCCCTTTCCCCGGCCCAACGCCGCCAGCAGTTGGGCGTCCCCCATGGGTTGCAGCGCGGTAAAGCAAGCCGCAAACAACGTGTTTATTGCCAGTAAGCCCGCCATCCCCAGTCCCCGCCCCAGGGGCAGCGCCAACAGCAGCGCCGCTGATAGCCCCGCCATCAACGCCAGCACCCATCCCTTGCGCCGGGCCTTGTCCCCTAACGCCCCCCAGCAAGGCTGAGCCAGTATGCAGGCCAAGGGTGCTGCCGCCATCACCATTCCTACCTGCCGGACGTTTAGCCCCGCCGCCTGAAGGTACAGCGCGATAAAGCCTTGGTAGGCCCCGGTGGCCCCTCCGTGGGCGCCGGCGAATAGGCACAGTCTTGTCATTGTCCCCATCGTCTCCTCCTTTCGCGCCGCCCCAGCGCACCCTTAGCCTTGCCCCACCCCTTTGTGCGCTATCCCCAAAAATATGGATTCAACACAATATATGGCATTTTCAGGGTTGAAAAACACCAGATATGGATATATAATAACCGAACTGACGCTTTTCGGAGGGATGGCAACGTGGCTATATCTGATATCGGACAAAACGCCCTGGAGGTCCTGCGCCGTCGTTATTTGGCAAAGAACGAAAAGGGCGAGTGCGTAGAAACCGTGGAGCAGCTCTTCCGCCGGGTGGCCCTGGCCGTGGCCCAGGGCGAGATAAAATTCGACCCCCAGGCCGACGTGGAAAAACAGGCCGAGAATTTCTACCAGCTGATGACCAGCCTGCGCTTTCTGCCCAACTCCCCTACCCTGATGAACGCGGGCCGGCCCCTAGGCCAGCTGTCCGCCTGTTTCGTGCTGCCCGTGGGGGACAGCATGGAGGAGATATTCGACGCCATCAAGAACGCCGCCCTCATCCACAAATCCGGCGGCGGCACCGGCTTTTCCTTCAGCCGCCTGCGCCCCAGCGGGGCCACAGTGCGCTCCACCGGGGGCGTGGCTTCGGGTCCGGTGAGCTTCATGCGGGTGTTCAATATGGCCACGGAAGCGGTGAAGCAGGGCGGCACCCGCCGGGGCGCCAATATGGGCATCCTGCGGGTGGACCATCCGGACATCGAAGGTTTTATCCACTGCAAGCAGGATAACGCGGACATCACCAACTTCAACCTGTCGGTGGGCGTTACCGAGGCGTTTATGGAAGCGGTGGAGAAGGGCCAGGATTTCGACCTGATCGACCCCCGCACGGGCAAGCGCGCCGGGCGCAAGAACGCCCGGGCCCTATTCGACCAGATCGTGGATGCCGCCTGGCACAACGGCGAACCGGGCATCATCTTCCTGGACCGGATGAACGCCGCCAACGCGGTGCCCAGCCAGGGCCAGATCGAGTCCACCAATCCCTGCGGCGAGCAGCCCCTGCTGCCCTACGAAAGCTGCAACCTGGGCTCCATCAACCTGGTGAAGATGCTCAAGAAGGAGAACGGCCGGTGGACGGTGGATTACGACCTGCTGGGCCGCACGGTGCGGGAAGCGGTGCGGTTCCTGGACGACGTCATCGAGGTGAACTGCTATCCCCTGCCCATCATCGACCAGGTCACCCGCCAGACCCGCAAGATCGGCCTGGGGGTCATGGGCTTTGCCGACCTGCTCAACAGGCTGGGCATTGCCTATGACAGCGACCAGGGCGTGGCCCTGGCGGAGGAGCTGATGGGGTTCATTGAGGAGCAGGGCCACCAAGCCAGCCAGGAGCTGGCGGTGGAGCGGGGGCCGTTCCCGCTGTTCCAGGAGAGCATCTACAAGGACCAAGCCCCGCTGCGCAACGCCACGGTGACCACCATCGCGCCCACGGGCACCATCTCCATGATCGCGGGATGCGCCTCGGGCATCGAGCCCATCTTCGCCTACGCCTACATCCGCAACGTGATGGACAATACCCAGATGGTGGAGGTCAATCCGGTGCTGGTGGAGGTGCTGAAGGAGCGGGGCCTGTACAGCGAGGCCCTCATGCGGCGGGTCGCCCAGGAGGGCACGCTGGCCCACATTCAGGAGATCCCCCAGGACATCCGGCAGGTTTTCGTATCGGCTCACGACGTATCCCCGCTGTATCACGTGCGCATGCAGGCGGCGTTCCAGCGCCATACGGACAACGCGGTATCCAAGACGGTGAATTTCTCCCACGACGCCACCCGGGAGGAGGTGGCCCAGGTATACCGTCTGGCCTACAAGGAGGGCTGCAAGGGCGTGACCATCTACCGGGACGGCAGCCGTTCCGGGCAGGTATTGAATATCGGGAAGGCCCAAGCGGCTCCGGACAAGCCGGCGGAGGTACTGCCCCGGCCCCGTCCTGTGATCACCCAAGGCTTTACCGAGCGGGTGAAGATCGGGTGCGGCAACCTGTACATCACGGTGAACTACGACGAGAACGGCATCTGCGAGGTATTCACCTCCACGGGCAAGGCGGGGGGCTGTCCCAGTCAGTCCGAGGCCACGGCCCGGCTATGTTCGGTGGCGCTGCGCAGCGGGATGCCCGTCAAGGAGATATACGATCAGCTGAAGGGGATACGTTGTCCCTCCACCATACGTCAAAGCGGCATGGGCTGCACCAGTTGTCCCGATGCCATCGCCAAGGTGCTGATGAAGGTGAACAAGTTTATTCAGCAAGGGCAGATGCCCATGCCGGCCCAGATGGAGCCTGCGGCACCGGCGGCGCGGGATCATTCTATGAACTTCTGCCCGGAGTGCGGGGACAAGCTGACGCACGAAGGCGGCTGTGTCATATGCCGGGGCTGCGGCTTCTCCAAATGCGGCTGAGCGCCTGGCGGGTTTAGGGATAGCGGACCGCAGAATTTGAGCGAGGGCGGGACGGCAATACGCCTTCCCGTCCCCGCCTCATGGCGCCGCGCCGTTCCAGGACGCTGCCCCACCACCGTGCCGGCGGGGATAGCGGTTTCAAGGGGGCGGCCTCTTGGCGAGAGCCCAGGGGCCAGGAGCCCCTGGCGGGGTCCGGGGCAGCAACCCCAGCCTTCCTTCGATTTTCGCGGGTATCTCGGGCATTGGGCTCACGTCGTTGACGTTGGCCGGTCAACATGCACGTTCACGGCGACGTTGCCCTTACTGTCCACCGTGCGGTGTTCGCCGTAATTATAATCCGTTCGCTTTCCCTTCCCGGCTCTGCCGGCTGCTCTTCGGGTCTGTGGCGCACTGCATTCGCGTCATGTTCCCTCCGCCCTGGGGCTCGCCGTCTCGCTTGGGGGCTTCTTCCCTGGCGCCTCTCGCGCCTGGTCTATCCGCGCGTCTAGTTCCGCTATATACGCCTCGGACGCCGCCGCAACCTTTACCGGCTTCTTCTTGTGTTTGCTGGCCTTGGTCTTATTGTGCGCCGAATCCGTATACGGGATCGCGCCCCCTACCAGCCCTTTTTCTACGCATTGCCGCAGTATCCGGTTGAAGATCTGCTCCGCGATATGGTTGCCCCGGAACCGCCGGCGCCGGTTCCGGCTGACCGCCGTGGCCTCCGGCGCCTTCTCCGTCAGCTCCAGCCCACAAAACCATTATACGCGATGTCGTGGTCGATCTCCCTTTCCGGTCGTGCCTGCGATTTGGTCCCATGCGGGTATCCCACCGGCAGCATCGGAAACGGTACCGCAGCATCTCTCTTCGCCTGATCCCTTTTGTGCATATATGCGACGCCGTTCTCTCTTTCCCTTTTGGACTTTACCTCATGAAAATATTTTAGGCCGCTGACGTGACTTTGTCAGCGGCCTAAGGTCCGGCGGGGGAGTTTCGCCGGACCTTTCCTTTTGGGGCGATTGGGCCCCGGTCATGGTCATGGCTCTTCTGGGGTTCTTTTCGTTCCCCGACCGCCAGCTTTCAAGCGGCTCCTCTTTACAAAAGCGTTCCGTTAGGGGATTTGATAGATCTCGTCGATGATCCGGCCGTCCCGGTATTCTACCAGGCCCACCACCCGGTCGCCCCGGGGTACGGGCTGAGGCACGCCGGTGAGGCGCTGGGCCATTTCCCGAAGCTCCTGGATGGGGTATACCGGCAGCCCGGCTTGCTCCAGTTGGGCCTTCAGCTGGGGCTTGGCCGGGTTCACCGCGATGCCCCGCTGGGTGACCAGCACGTCCACCGTGTCCCCCGGGGTGGACACGGCCAGTACCTGGTCCACCACGATGGGCAGCCGGGCCCGGAACAGGGGCGCCACGATCATGGTGAGCTTGGCCCCGGCGGCGGTATCGCTGTGTCCGCCCGCGCCGCCCATGATCTGGCCGCTGGAATCGGTGTGTACGTTGACGTTGAAGTGATCGTCGATCTGGGTGGCGCCCAGGATGACCACGTCCAGGTTGTCCACCGCGGCGCTCTTGGCGGTGGGGCTGGCATAGCGCATGGCGGATATCTCCTGGTGCCGGGGGTTGTCCCGGATGGACTGCACCGCCCGCAGGTCGAAGCACTGCACGTCCAGTAGCTGTTCAAAGTAGCCTTCCTCCAGCATGTCCACCAGATAGCCGGTGATGCCCCCCAGGCCGAACCCGCCCTTGATCCCCATCCGCTTCATGATGGGGCGCAGGTACTGGGTCACCGCCAGGGAAGCGCCCCCCGCGCCGGTCTGGAAGGAAAAGCCGTCCTTGAGCAGCCCGGAATGCTGGATGACCTGGGCGGCGTACTGGGCGATGCGCAGGCCCACCGGGTCCCGGGTGATGCGGGTAGTGCCCGACACGATGCCCTGGGGATCGCCGATGCAGTCCACCCGCACCACATAGTCCACCAGGGTTTCGTCGATGGAGGCGGGGCTGGCCGGATAGGGCACCAGGTTGTCGGTGACGGCCACCACCTTGCCGGCGCACCGGGCGTCGGAAAAGGCGTAGCCCAGGGAACCGCAGGCGGCGGGGCCGTACACCCCGTTCAGGTTGCCCTGGCAATCGGCGGTGGGGGCGGCGATAAAGGCGATGTCGATATGGACGCGCCCGCTCTCGATAGCGGCGGGGCGGCCGCCGTGGCTGCGAAACACCACGGGCTGGTCCAGCAAGCCCTGGCTGACCGCCTTGCCCAGCACGCCGCCCATGTAGTCGGTTTCGATACCGGTGACCACGCCCCGCTGGATGTGGCCGATGAGGGGCGCATGTACGTCGAACAGGGAAGATGCCTGCACCGTCAGGTCCTTCACGCCCATGCGGGCGGCTTCCTCCAGCACCATATTGAGCACGTGGTCCCCATTGCGCAGGTGATGATGAAAGGACAGCGTCATGCCGTCTTTCAGGCCCGCCCGCTCCATGGCCTGGCGCAGGCTGTCGCACAACTTGCTCATTCCGGTTTCCCTCCCAACATCCGCGCCATTTCCAGCACGTATTTGGCCCTGTCCACGATGGGCTTGTCGATCATCTTGCCCCGCAGGGCGATGGCGCCTTTGCCCATGCGCCGGGCTTCCTCGATGATCTCCAGCACCTCCTGGGCGTAGGCGATTTCCTCCGGGGTGGGGCTGAACGCCCGGTTGATGGCCTCCACGTGCCGGGGCGATATGGCCGCCTTGCCGGTAAAGCCCAGGGACTTGGCCAACGCCACGTCCTGCAGGATGCCCTCTTCATCGTTTACGTCCGTAAAGGGGGTGTCGTATACCTCCACCCCTGCCGCCCGGGCCGCCATCACGATGCGGCCCCGGCTATAGCCGATCTCGCCCCCAGCCTTGGTGCGCTTGGCCCGCATGTCGCTGGTCAGGTCCTCCGCGCCCAGAAACAGCGCCCGCACCCGCGGGTCCGCCTTGGCGATGGCGTAGGCGTTTTCGATGCCCTCGCAGGTTTCCAGCAGGGGAATCAGCCCCACCGTGCCCTCCGCCAGGCCGCAGGCCGCCTCCGCCTGGGCCACCAGGCGGCTCATGTCCTTTACCGTCTGGGGGCCGCTTACCTTGGTGGGCATAATCATGTCTGGCTTCAGGGCTACCACGCTGCTCACGTCCAGGGCGCAGTAGGGGGTATCGATGGGATTCACCCGGATGATCAGGCGGCAGCCGGAAAAGCCCAGCGTCCTTACGGCGTTGCGCACCAGAATGCGGGCCGCGTCCTTCTGATCCGGGGAAACCGCGTCCTCCAGGTCCAATATGATGGCGTCCGCCCGGTGGATGTCCGCGTTTTGCAGCATGGCCGGGCTGTTGCCGGGGATAAACAGCATGGAGCGAATCATGCTTTCACCTCCCCCGCCCGCAAAATGGCGGTCTCTACCCGGGCCCGGATGGTACACTCCAAAGCGCCCTTGTCCTGCACCCGCACCTGGGCGTCCTCCACGCCCTGCCGGGCCAGCTCCTGGCGCACCGCCGCCTCGATGGCCGGGCCGAACTGCTTCATCACCACCGACTCGATCTCCACCGTCAGCCCCTCGCCGGGGGATATGGTCACCATGGCGTCGCTGGATTCCAGAGAACCCGCCGCCGCGCTGCGCCCAATTTTCATAGCCCCTCGCCTCCATAATGTGCTATATCAATATTATAAAATGCGTTGTATTACTTGTCAAGGGCGTTTTGCCGGGGGGCTCCCGTGCCGTACGCCGTAAAAAACCTGGGAAAAAGGCCCGGCGGCAGTTGACAAATGGGGGGAAATGGGGTATAATGACATCTCGTCAGGTGTCTGATGCGGGCGTGGCGGAATGGCAGACGCGCCAGATTTAGGATCTGGTGCCTCAGTGGCGTATGAGTTCAAGTCTCTTCGCCCGCACCATTCTTTCCCCTGCGCGTGCGGTAGTAGCTCAGTTGGTAGAGCGCCACCTTGCCAAGGTGGAGGTCGCGAGTCCGAGTCTCGTCTACCGCTCCAACGGTTTTGCGGGTGTAACTCAATGGCAGAGCGCCAGCCTTCCAAGCTGGATACGTGGGTTCGATTCCCATCACCCGCTCCAGGCCCTTTTCCTGCGGTAGTAGCTCAGTTGGTAGAGCGCCACCTTGCCAAGGTGGAGGTCGCGAGTCCGAGTCTCGTCTACCGCTCCATACAGCGCCGCTTCCCTCTGGGAGGCGGCGTTTTTTCGCGCTCTCGCCTGCATCGGGAGAGGCGCGGGCGAGAATCCCTGCCTGGCGGATACCGGAACGGTAGGATGAAAATAGATCGGAACGCCGCCCAGGCCGGAAGGCGGTTTGGGGCGGCGGGGCGGGCAGGCGCGGGGCGCGGGGCAAGGGGCGTCCGCCTTCCGGTTTCGCCCCGCTTTCTTTACAAAAACCCCCTTACCCGGTGGGCTTTCCTATGGCATAATGGCAGGGTTTACAGGAGCGGAAGGGGGCGAGGGCCGTGCTTTCCCTGGACAGGCGCAGGGCGTTTGGCGGGATGCTGTGGGTGGCCGTGGCGGCGGGGCTGGGGCTGTACCTGCACGCCGTATCCTATCTGCTGGGAGACCAGACCGGGGACCCGTTCATCCTCTTTGAAATGAGCCTGACCATGGGCTACGTGGCCCAGGTGATGCCCTTGGTGGCCGCGCTGCCCTTCGGCGGCGGCTTTTGTTACGATATCCAGGCCGGGTATGCCGGGGCGGCGGCGCTGCGGGCGGGCAAGAGCCGCTATTTGACATCCAAGGCCCTGGCCGCAGCGCTGTCCGGCGGGCTGGCCAGCGCGCTGGCCATGCTGGCCTTTTTGCTGGTAAGCTATCTGCGCTTTCCCGGCGATTTTGCCCAGCCGGAAATGCTGGAGCTGACCTATCTGCACTCCCTGCTGGCGGGGGGCGGGCTGGGCGCGTACCTCAAATACTACGCCGCCCGGCTGGCGTTGTCCTTTTTGTCGGGCAGCTTCTGGGCGCTGTGTGCGCTGTGCTTTTCCGCCTTTTATCCCAGCCTGCCCCTGGCCCTGGTGTGCCCCCTGGCGCTGTGGCGGCTGGCCCTGGAGGCGGCGGAGCTGCTGCGCCTGCCCGCCTGGCTGGACCTGGCCATGCTGGAAGACGGCTCCGCCGCGCTGGCTCCGGTCCCATTGCTGCTCAGCGCCCTGGCGCTGTATGGCGGGCTGGGCTTTGTGCTGGCGCTGGTGTTCCGGCGGCGGGGAAGGAGGCGGCTGAGTTATGAACGTTAGGCGGAGCTGGGCCTGCTGCCGCCACGATCTGAGGCGGCTGGCCAGCACCCCCCGGGCATGGGCGGTGCTGATCCTCACGTTTTTATTCGCGGAAAACCAGTTTTCCCCGGTTCGGCAGATGCTGGCGGAGGAGGGGCTGACCCTGAGCTTTCCGGGCATGGCCCTGTACATGCTGTGCGACACCCAGGTGACCCTGATGCTGGGATTGGGCCTGGTGATGCTGCTGTTCGACGCGCCCTTTTTGGACGAAACCCAGCGCTACATCATCACCCGTACCGGCCGGGGCAGCTGGGGGCTGGGCCAGACACTGTATGTGGGCGCCGCAGCGCTGGCCTATCTGCTGTTCTTCCTGGCCTGCCTGCTGGCGCTTCAGGCGCCGTGGACCGATTGGAGCGGGGGCTGGTCCAGCGGATTGGATGAACTGGTGCATTACGGCGCCTACGAATATTACAATACCATGCTGGACTACGATCCCTGGCTGATGGAGGCCTATAGCCCCTGGGGCGGCTTGGCCCTGACCGGGGGGCTGCACCTGCTGGCCTACACGGCGCTGGGGCTCATCCTGTTCGCCTTCAACTGCCTCACCCGCAGCCGGCTGGGCTTTCTGCCCTGCACCGGGCTGCTGCTGTGGGATGCGGTGATGGAAGAATACTTCATGGAGAACGTGTACTATTTTTCCCCGGTGACCCTGTGCCGGCTGACCGCCCTGGACTACGGCGACGAGATGGGGCGGCCTCCGGCATGGTACGCCGCAGTGGTCCTGGCCGTGCTGGTTGGGATTCTGGCCTGGGTATGCGTGGGCGCCGCCCGCAGAAAGGAGCTGACGCTGTGATTACCCTTCGTCACGTGAGTAAGGGATTTGGCCGGGAGGAAATCCTCCGGGACGTAAGCGCCGATTTTGAGGAGGGCGGTATCCACGGCTTGGTCGGGCGCAACGGCTCGGGCAAGACGGTGCTGCTCAAGTGCATCGCCGGGCTCACCCCGGTGGATCAGGGCGTCATCCGGGTGAACGGCAAGCGGGTAGGCCGGGACGTGGAGATGCCGTCCTCCATGGGTGCCATTATCGAGACGCCGGGCTTTTTGCCCAACTATTCCGGGTATCGCAACCTGAAATTTCTGGCGGACATTCGCCGCCGCATCGGCCCGGCGGAAATCCGCCAGGCCATGGAGCGGGTGGGGCTGGACAGCCGCAGTCCCAAGTGGGTGAGCAAGTACAGCTTGGGCATGCGCCAGCGGCTGGGCATCGCCCAGGCGATCATGGAGAACCCCCGGCTGCTGCTGCTGGACGAGCCCATGAACGGCCTGGACAACGAAGGGGTCAAGGCCATGCGCCGCCTGCTGCGCCAACTGCGCCAGGAGGGCAAGACCATCCTGCTGGCTAGCCACAATCCCCTGGATATCCAGCGGCTGTGCGATACGGTATGGGAAATGGACAAGGGAAGACTGCGGGCGCTCTAGCGCCGGGGGACCGGCCCGGGGGGTCCCGGGGGGCGGAGCCCCCCGGGCGCGCAGAAGGTCCGCCGCCAGGGGCGTCGGACCTTCTGCGTCGGGGCGGGGAGCCAAGCTCCCCGCCCCCCCTCGTTCCGGTGGGAAGGGGCGCGGGGACCGAGCCTGCGGCGGACCGCCTTAGGACGCGGGTTGGGCGGCGATGGGGGCCAACAGGCGGGAATAGTGAACCGGCCGGTCGCTGCCGTCGATGAAGTTCACCAGCTGAATGGTGAACAGGTCGTCGCTGAGGGTGAGCCCCTGGCTTTCCAGATAGTTCAGCGCCAGGGAGAGGGGCCCCCGGACGTCGAACAGGCCGTTCTCCACCCGGAACAGGCAGCTCACGGCCTGGCGGGCGTCGATGGCCCGCATCTGGCTCACGTCCACCTCCAGCACCTTGGCGTCCTGGCGGCGCAGCAAAATGCCCTTGCGCACCTGGCTCAAGTCCCCCGATACGGCGCGGCGGGGCACGATGGTGGTGAAGGAGGTGAGGGGCAGGTGCTGGAACAGGTGCTTGAGCAGGGGTTCCTTGGTGATCCGGGCCCACATGGCGTCTATGGAGGGATACTCCAGCAGGTATACCGTATCCAGTCCCACCCTTTCGGGCTGGTTCAGGCTGCCGGGCAGGCGCTCCAGCAGGGCGACGGTTTCCTCCAGATGGGCCAGCATGCGCTGGCGGTAGGCGATCTCCCGGCGAACGCGCTCCACCTTTTGCTGGTACAGGCCGGTCAAGTCCGCCTCGCCGGCCCCGGAGTACACGCTGAGGATTTCGTCCAGGGAAAAATCCTGGTTTTGTAGGCGCTTGATGTTGGCGATGCGCTGGATGTCCGCCTTTTCAAACACCCGGTACCCGCCGCTGCCCTCCCGCCTGGGGTGCAGAAAGCCCTTTTTTTCATAATAGCGCAGCGCTTCGTCGCTGAGGTTAAACGCCTTGGCGAGCACGCCGATGGACAAACGCATAACCATCCCTCCGCCGCAAAAAAGTTTCACAAAAGTTTGTTAAAGGCTTGACCATCAAGGGGCTTGACAGTCTATACTATAACTATAAATGGTGTTTCTTAAAATTGCAAGCCGTTCTGTCGCGGGAAAAAGGCGTTTTGCCGCCGAAAGACGGCCCAATTTGAGGCGCATGCGTGCTGAGGCGTATGCGGGGAACGCCATGAACGAAAGGGAGGGTATGGTATGAAAAAGTGGTTATCCATGGTATTGGTGCTGGCGCTGGCCCTGGGGCTGGCCCTGCCCGCCTCCGCCGACTGGGTGCGCCCGGTGAGCACGGTGGAGTGGGATGAGGAAGCCGACTTCGTCATCGTGGGCTTCGGCCTGGCGGGCGCGGCGGCTGCGGTAGAGGCCCACGACATCGACCCCGACGCCAACGTGGTCATCCTGGAGAAGATGCCCGAGGAACTGGCAGGCGGCAACTCCATCGCTTCCGGACAGACCTTCATCGTGCCGTCCGAGGACGCGGTGGACGACTTCAAACTGTATCTGCAGGCTTGCAACGAGCCCAACCCCATCCCCGACGAGTATCTGGACTGGCTGGTCAACGGCTTTGCCACCCAGCTGCCCTGGATCGAGGGCATTGCGGAGAGCGCGGGCTATGAGGCCGGCTATGTGGGCGGCGGCGAGCTGCAGTGGGGCAGCATGGTGCTGGAGTTCGACTCCTTCGAGGGCTCTAACTTTAGCGGCGCCAGCGCTCACCTGCGCAAGAAGAATTCCGGCGCCTTCGAGAACGGCGGCGTGTGGCGTTGCTTCGCCGAGGCGGCCAAGGTGCGGGGCATTGAGGTGCGCTACGAGAACCCGGCCATCGCCCTGGTGCAGGACCCGGTCACCCGTGAAGTGAGCGGCGTCATCGCCAAGGATGCCGAGGGCAACGAGTATGCCATCAAGAGCAAGCTGGGCGTGCTGCTGGCCTGCGGCGGCTACGAGAACAACCTGGAGATGCAGCGCAACTTCCACGGCATGGATCAGGTGTACACCGCCGGCACCCCGGGCAACACCGGCGACGGCATCAAGATGCTGATGGAAGCGGGCGCCAAGATCTGGCACATGAAGAACCAGACCCAGTCCGGCGGCTTCTGGCTGGGCTTCAAGGTTCCCGAGTATGAGTCCACCTTCATGCGCAACTTCACCATGGCGGGCAATTCCTGGATCGAGATCGACTCCGACAGCAACCGCTTCTACAACGAGGCTTACGGCTATCACCGCCAGCACATGAAGTACATGGAGTACGGCCGCTATGTGGACCTGCCCCATGAGCGCGCCCTGCCGGTGCACCTGATCTTCGACGAGACCACCCGTCAGGCGGGCTCCATCGCCAGCCAGTGGCTGAGCTGGCCCACCACCACCGAGGGCTATACCTGGTCCAACGACAACCTGGCCGAGATCGAAAAGGGCTGGATCATCAAGGCCGACACCATCGCCGAGCTGGCTGAGAAGATCGGCCGCGATCCCGAGGCCCTCCAGGCCACCATCGACCGCTACAACGAGATGTGCGACAAGGGCGTGGACGAGGACTTCGGCCGCGATCCCGAGCTGATGGCCAAGATTGAGACCGGCCCCTACTACGCCATCGCCATCACCCCCGCCCTGGTCGCCACCACCGGCGGCGCCCAGCGCGATACCTCCGGCCGCGTGCTGGATTGGGACGAGGAGCCCATCCCCGGCCTGTATGAAGCGGGCGAGCTGGGCAGCTACGTGTCCAACCTGTACCAGAACGGCGTGTTCCTGTCCGAGGCCATGCTCTCCGGCCGCACCGCCGCGCAGACCGCTTTCGGCGGCGAGTCCGAGATCATCGAGGTGGTCAAGGAAGAGACCACCGGCCCCGCCTGGGCTGACGCCGAGGACGGCGAGTACGTGCAGGTCGTGGACGGCATGCACGACACCATCGAGGTCAAGATCACCGTGGAAGGCGGCCAGATCACCGGTATCGCCATCGGCGAGGGCCGGGACGAGATGCTGATCACCGACGAGCAGCTGGCTCAGTATGTGGATTCCATCATCTCCACCCAGAGCACCGGCGTGGACATCATCTCCGGCGCCACCACCGACTGCCAGGCCATCGTCACCGCCATCGTGCGCGCGTTTGCCGGCTAAAAACCCTTCCTAAAACCATCTGTCAAAACCGCAAGGGCCGCTCCGGGGATCGCCTCCCGGGGCGGCCCTGCCCTTGGAAAGCCGGAAGCCGCAGCGGCCTCTTCCGCCGCCCGGCGCGCTACGGGCGTCAAAGCGCAGCCGGGAGCAGCTTCCTGCCCTTCACTTTATGCTGGTTCCTTCTTCATGAAGGCCATCAGAACGATATACAGAATCAAACCGCTGGAAAAGGCTGCGCACATCAGCGCAAAAAGCAGGCGGACCGATTTGGGGCTTACATCAAAGTGTTTTGCCAGGCCGCCGCAAACACCGGCCAAGACTTTTCCTTCCCGCACTCTATACAGCGTCTTCTTCATGGGCCTTTCCTTTCTGGTTGCGGTTTAACCCGGCCAACAGAAAGGCCGCGAGACAACCGCACAGCGCCAGGACAACGGCGCTATAAATCCGGTTTTGGGCGGTGGTATCATAGTATCCGGACACATCGAACGCCGCTGTTATTGGATAGAAAGTTTTTAGCCGGGCCGACATGCTCATAAACAGTCCTGAAAACGAGTAAATTTCTGCCAGCAGCAGCGCCAGCCAATAGCTTTTTTTCGCATACGGCACGATAGCGATAATGGGCGATACCGCAAAAAACATACTGCCCCCTTGCATCAAATACATTTTGAGGAACCCAAGAACGGTTTCCATGGACAACGCCGAAAAATGGAGCACGGCTTCAATTCCAAAGGTCATGACAAAGAGCAGCAAATAAATCAGTACGCTTAAAACAAAGGTGACGGACATCTTTGCGGCAGTCAATTTTCTTTCGTCGATGGGAATTAAGCGGAGATGTTTTATCGTACCGTCCTGTTCTTCTCTGCAAATCATATAGCTGCCTATCAGCGCAATCATAGCTGGCAGAATAAACATGGTGGCCCACGTTAAGGTAGTGGCCATATACCAGCCGTTATTTTCTACGAAGTCCACGCCGCTAACTGTAGTCTTTCCGCCTATAAAGACGATAGCGGCAATGAAAATCGTGGCAAAGAGGGCCAACAAGAGGATATTGGAACGCCGGAGTTTTCGGCATTCCGCCCACAGCAATATCTTCATGGCTTTACCTTACCTCCCCCTATTCAGCGATACCATTGCAAACAGCACGGCGGCAATGCCCCAAACGGAAATGCACAGGAGCGCCATGGGCACATGGGCGGCCTGGGGAAGCACAAGGCCCGGGATATCTCCGTTTCTCGAAATGATGGCCGATACGCTGGAAAGCGGGTGTAGGTACATATTGATGGGCGTCATAAAGAAGCTGGCAAAAGCGTAAATTAGGGTAACGCAAACCGATAGGATATACCCTTTTCGGGATGCGGCGATTGCGAATACCGGAAGCATGGCCAAAGCGGTAAGCAGGGCAATTTCCATGCATTTTTGCAGCAGAAACCCTATACTGTCCCATTCGAAAGCCACATATCCAGGCAGTACGCTAAACAACACGGAGGCTATGGCGGTAATCAGCATAAACCCAACGGAATAAATCAGCATGACAAAGAACTTGCTGAAAAAATATCCCAACTTGCTGACCGGCACGATCCAAAGCTGCTTGAGTACGTCAAACCGGTTTTCGTCATGCACGAGTACGGCGCACAGCATTCCCAGGACGAAAGGCAGAATGATAAACAATGTAAACCCAAAGGCAGACCATCTGTAAAAGGCTGCGGGGACAATCCCGGTATCCCCCAAATAATGGAAATATAGGAAAGCAAAAAAGGGCATAAAGAGGGCTGCCAGCAGCATCAGCCAGATCAATTTTCTGCGGCGAAGCTTCATGAATTCCATGTGGATCAGCTTAAGCAATGCCCTCGCCCCCCGTAATCCGCTTAAAGTAATCCTCCAGCGTATCATTGCAGAGCTGAGAGCCGGAGACGGTCACGCCCTGCATGACCAGGGCTTTGTTGATGGCCCCCATATCCAGGGCGGTATCGTAAAGACGTAGGCTGTGTTCATCCTGAAGGTCATAATCGCCAGCGTGGAACTGCCGTTCCAGAATCAAAGAGGTCCTGGAAACATCCGACACTTGGAGCTGAATATATTTCCGGTTTTTCTTTTCCAAGGCCGCCATACTGTTTTCTTCCAGCAAAACGCCGTGGTGGATGATGCCGATATCGTCCGCTACCAGCGCGATTTCGGAGAGGATATGGCTGGAAATCAGGATGGTTTTTCCGCGCTGCGTCCGCAGTCCGCGAAGGAATTCCCGCATTTCCGCGATGCCGATGGGGTCCAGTCCGTTGGTGGGTTCGTCCAGAATCAGCAGTTCCGGGTCATGGAGGATGGCGCAGGCAATGCCCAGGCGCTGCTTCATGCCCAGGGAGTACTTGCCGAACAGCTTCTTGTCCTTGTAAGGCAGCCCCACCACTTCCAGGGCGTTCTTGACGGCGTTGGGGAAAGGGGTGCCCCGCAGCGCCGCAAAAATCTCCAGGTTTTCCGTTCCGGTCAAATTGGGATAAAACCCCGGCGATTCGATCATGGCGCCAATCCGGGGATATATGCGCTTTTCGTGGCCCTTGACGGTCTGGCCGAACACGTAGGCTTCGCCGGAAGTAATGGAGGTAAGGCCCAAGATCATTTTCATTACGGTGGTTTTTCCGGCTCCGTTGCGGCCCAGCAGGCCGTACACGCGGCCCTTTCCCACGTGAAGATCCACGCCATCGACGGCTTTCTGCCCGCCGTAAATCTTGGTCAGCCCCCTGGTTTCAATCGCAAAGCCGTTCATTGAAATCTTTCGCCTCCTATCGGCCGGTCCTGAAAAACCGGCTGTGCTCCTGTTTCCAGGATAAGGCCTCAACCTTGCCCCAACCTTGCCGGAACCTTGTTTTTCCCTTGTTTTCAAAAGGGGAAAGCCCCGCGCCGTCACGGGGCTTTGGGGAGGACCAGGGTAAAGGCCGTTCCGGCTCCGGGCGCACTGGACGCCGTAAGGGTTCCCTGATGGGCGCTGGCCAATTCCCGGGCAATGGACAGGCCTAGGCCGTTTCCCTGAGCGCTCCGGGCCTGATCGCACCGGTACATCCGTTCGAAAATATGGGGCAGATCGCCTGGGGCAATGCCCTTTCCGTTATCGGCTACCATGATTCGGGCAGCCTCCTCCGTTTCGGTGATGGTCAGGGAGGCCTGGGCGGCGCCGCTGTGGACCAGGATATTTTGCAGCAGGTTATTGAGTATGCGGGTATAGGCGGTGGGATCGAGCCGCGTCATGTATTCGGCTTCGGGTATCTCGATTTCATAGGCAATATGGTTTTCTTCCAGCAGGGGCACCCAATCGGCGATAATATGGCGGGATAGCTCGTTCAGGTCGCACAGCTGGAAATGGAAAATCCGCTCTCCCGCGTCCAGCTTGACCCATTCAAACAGGGCGTTTACAAATGTTCTCAGGCGATGGGCCTTGTCCACCGCCACGCGGATATACGCTTCCCGCTCTTCCCCCGTGACCATCCCGCTTTCCACTGCCTCCAAATAGCCGACCAACGAGGCGAGGGGGGTTTTGACGTCGTGGGAAAGGCTGGTCATCAGCCGCTTATACGCCTGCTGGGACTGCTTTTGCCGGATCAGCTGCGCCTGGCTGCTCATGGCGATCTGGTTGATGTCGTAGCAGATTTGCCTGGCCGGATCGCTTTCCCCGGCGAGTACCCGGCGGTTCAGGTTTCCGGCCTTCATATCCGTTAAGGCCTCCCGGATGCGGGAAAGCTGGCTGTGGACCCGGCGCAGCCTTGCCCAAAGATAAACCACAGCCAGCAAAGCGGCCAACAAGGCCATTAGAAGATAGGGGTTGATGTCCATGACTAGGCCTCCTGATTGAAGCGATACCCTACGCCCCGCACGGTTTGAATATAAAACGGCTGCTCCGGATTGGCCTCGATCTTCTTGCGCAGCTTGCTGATAAAGGACATGATGTTGCCGTCGTCAAAGGCGTATTCCTCCGCCCATACCTGGGTGTAAATCTGCTTTTTGGTAAATACCCTGCCCTTGTGGGAGGCCAGAAACAAAAGCAGGTCGAATTCCTTGCCCGTCAGTTCCACAGGCAGGTTGCGCACGGTCACCGTCCGGCAGGCCTTATCGATCACCATATCCTTCAGCAGGATGGCGCCGACCTCGCTGCCGGCGGCGGAATTGAAAGTGGTATAGCGCCGGATCAGCGAATGGACCCGGGCCATCAACTCGTTAAGGCTGAAGGGCTTGGTCAGGTAATCGTCGGCTCCCAGCCGCAGCCCGCAAACCTTATCCGCCTCGTCGCTTTTGGCCGTCAGCATCAGTACCGGCACATTGTGCTTTTGGCGGATTTTCCGCAGCACCTGAAAACCGTCCATATCCGGAAGCATGACGTCTAAAATGATGAGAGAACAGGCCTGCTGATGGTCCGATATCAGCTGCAGGCCCGCTAAACCGCTATGGGCTGCCGCTGCGGACAGGTTTTCCCGTTCCACGCACTTTTTCATCAACGCGCAAAGTTCCTTGTCGTCATCTATGATGATAACGCGGTTCATGGCTTTATCCCCCTCCCATTGCCCTGCTCTTTACAGCCCTTCGCGCTTTCGAGGGCTGGGCGCAGCCCGACCATTTGGGCAGATCCGGCATACCGCCGCCAACACGGCAACGGTCTATTCTTCCGGGGCGTCTCCTTTGCGCGGACCGCTTTTCGCGTCCCGCCGCACACCTTCAGCTTTCATACCATTATAGTGCTCGCCATAAAACGGTAAAGAAATACGGCGTAAAGAATTATGGATGGATGTTTCTGCGGCCAAGGCGCTTCACGCTTCCACAGATGTGTTACCCGCGCCCTTTCATACGACGGAGGAAATGGGTGCGTGGTCCCGCCGGTAAATCCGGACTATCTTCAAAGATTAAAACTGCGGGAAAAGGATGAAGCGGCATAGTCAAAGATTGCCTTCCGCGCAATCCCGTCGCGTTTCTCCTGAAATGCCCTTGAGGATGTCCGCTTTTGCGGTTGACCTGCCACGGAAGAACGGGTATAATGAAGTGCAAGATATTGGCAGGAAACTGTGAAGTATTCTGAAAGGACCTCTGAGGCCCAGGAGGAAAGCATGAGGAGAATAAACCGGCTGATCGTCTATATTGTGTGCTTAGCGGCGATATGGACGCCAGGCTTGACAGCAGCAGGACAAGGCACCGCTCCCCTTATCGGGACCGCCGCGGCGGAGACGGCGGCCGATGCGGAAAACAGAGGGGAGAGGGGCGCTGGCTTGGAGGAAAACGCTCCTGATTCGGGCGAGGCGACCCCGATCCCGGGCGAGGCGACCCCGATCCCGGGCGAGACGACCCCAATCCCAGGAGAGGCGACCCCGGAGCCGGAGCCGCTGTTGGCCCAAAGCGTGACCCTGACCACCGAGACGGGGGAGAACTGGGTGCTGGTGGAGGGAACGCTGCGCCTCCTGGCCCGGGTAGAGCCGGAAGGGGCCGTCCAGCAGGTGAGCTGGGAGGTCAGCGACCCCACCGTGGCCATTATCGGCCAGGAGGGCGTCCTCACCGGCCTAAAGGTAGGCTGGGTGAAGGTGCGCGCTCTCGCCCAGGACGGCAGCGGCGTATTCGGGGAGATAGACATCCAGGTGCGGCCCATCCTGGTGGAGCGCATCCAGCTGGAGCCCCAGGAGAAGCAGCTGATGGCTGGGGGGAGTTGGCCGGTGAAGGCCACCGTGTGGCCCGACAACGCCACCGATCCCACGGTGGCGTGGGTGAGCAGCGATCCGGCCAGCGCCTGGATTGAGGTTGGCGAGAATGGGCAGGCGACCCTGCGGACTGCCGCGGACGCAGTGGGGCGCAAGGTGATCTTGTACGCCCGGGCCCAGGACGCGGGCGGCGCTCAAGCCCAGATGGAAGTGCAAGTGGTGCCGGCAGTAAGCGATATTTTGGTGGGCATGAGTGACGGGGGAGAGGCGGTGTCCCGCATTCTGCGGGGGGACAGCCTGACCTTGGCCGCCCAGGTGTTGCCTTCCGATGCGTCCCAGGAGATCCTCTGGCGCAGCAGCGATCCCGCCGTAGCCAGCGTAAGCCAGGAAGATGGCCGGGCGGTGGTTTCCGGCGTAGGGGGAGGCAGCGCGGTCATCAGCGCCTTGGCCCAGGACGGAAGCGGCGCGATAGGCACCTATGAGTTGTTCGTGCGGGTGCCGGTAGAAGCCATCACCTTGCCCGCCGCCGCCCAGGTTTTTGTGGACGGGGAGTTGTCCCTTGTTCCCGACTTGGCTCCAGAGGATACCACGGACCGAGTGGTGCGTTGGTCTTGCGCCAATCCCAGCGTGGCCACCGTGGACGGGAACGGAGTGGTGCGGGGCCTGTCCGTAGGCGCGGCTCGGGTGACGGCCCGCTCCGCCGCCGATGCCAGCGTGATGGGGGAATGCCTGGTATGGGTGAGCAAGCCCGTGACCACCATTCTGCTGGAGGCGGAGCAAAAGGTGCTGGGGGTAGGGGGCAGTATGCGCATCAATGCGGTGGTATCCCCGCTGGATGCGGGGGACCGTAGCCTGGAATGGCATAGCAGCCATCCCCTAGTGGCCCAGGTGGATGAAACCGGCGTGGTAACCGGCGTGGCTCCCGGAACCGCCTCCATTCAGGCCCTGGCCCGGGACGGCAGCGGCGCGGTGGGCGTTTTTCAGGTGGAGGTGCGGGGACAACTGGAGAGCATCGCCCTTCCTGAGGCAATATCGGTGGCCCCCGGACAGACGGTGCCCATGACCTTGACCGTAGTGCCCTATGGCCTGGACCCGGGCCTGGTCCTTTGGCAGAGCCAGAATCCCGCCGTCGCGGTGGTGAGCCAGGAGGGCGCCGTCACCGGGGTAAGCCAGGGGGAGACCGTGCTTACCGCCTCCTGCACCCAGGATGGGTTGACTGCCCAGTGCCGGGTGACCGTATCCGACACGCTGTCGGGAATTCAGGTCTACACCGAGCGGGGGCTGTTGGCCCAGGGCGAAACCCAGGAAATCGACGTGGGCCAGACCCTGTGGCTGCTGGCTCAGGCCCAGCCCGCCGGGGTGGACGCCCAGATCACCTTTAAGAGCGCCGCGCCCAAGGTGGCCCAGGTGGACGAGAAGGGCGTGGTGCAAGCCAATAAGACGGGCAAGACCAGGATCATCATCACCGCCCGAGCAGCCCAAGGGGGTACTCAGGTGACCCGCCAGGTGCAGATACAGGTGATTCAGCCGGTAACCGGGGTGGAACTGCCCCAGGAGATCCTGGTGCTCAAGGGCGGGACTGCCCAGGCGAAAGCCCAGATCATCCCTGCGGCGGCTACCCATCGCCAGCTCGCCTGGGCTACCCTGGACTCTCAGGTGGCCACAGTGAACGCCAAAGGCGTGGTCACCGGGGTGAATTCCGGGCAGACGCTGCTTACCGCCATGAGCCATAACCGGCTGGTGGGTAAGTGCATCGTTACGGTAAAAGAACCGGCGGTATCCCTGACCATTCAGGGCTATCAGCCGGAGGGCGGCCCGTTGAACCCTGGGGACGAACTCCAGCTCACCTGCACGGCAGAGCCGGAACAGGCTGGCGGACAGGTGACCTGGAAGAGCAGCAATCCCTCCGTGGTATCCGTGAACCAGCAAGGCAAGGTGGTGGCCAAGAAAAAGGGTTCCGCACGCATTACCGCCACTGCTGGGGACGGAAGCGGCGTCAAGGCCACCTTAAAGATCACGGTAGCGCCTGCGGTGAAGCGGGTTGCCATCAACAAATCCAGCCTCACCCTGTTCCTCAATGGTACGGGTAAGCTGGTCGCCGCCGCCCAGCTGAAGGCCAAGGTTACGCCCGCCGACGCCTCAGGCCGCGCTGTTACTTGGCTGAGTACCGACGAAAAGGTGGCTACGGTGGACCAACGGGGCTGGGTCAGCGCCGTGGGCGACGGGGTATCCATCATTACCGCCCGCACCGAAAACGGCCATAGCGATAGTCTGGCGGTGCAGGTGCTCACATTGCCCAGCTATATCCGTCTCTCCGACCAGCAGATGACCCTGGTGGTGGGGGAGACAGCCAATCTAGCCAAGGGCCTTTCTCTGGACGGAAGCGACGGCCAGCTTACCTGGACCAGCAGCAAACCGGCGGTAGCCAAGGTGGACAAGAATGGCTACGTCACTGGCCGCAAGTCGGGCAAGGCCATCATTACCGTAACTACCCGCAACGGGCTTAATGCCAAATGTCAGGTTCAGGTCATAAAGCCCGCCCAGGTGACGCCCTCGCCGGCTCCCCACGATACGCCTCAGCCCACGCCGCAGCCTACTCCCGGGGCAGACGCTACGCCTGGTCCCACCCCCAGTCAGGATCCGTCCCCCGTTCCCATCCCCGGCCCCACGCCAACTCCCAGTTCCAGTCCGGTTACCGGAGGCGGGGCGGTAGGGGAGACCGGTCTGGCTGGCGTCCCCCTGGGACCGAAGACTGGGGAGTAGAGGTAGAGGGAGCAGCCCCTGGTGCGCTGTGTCCCGAACCCCTCCGACTCGCGCTTTGAGGCGCCTCGTCCAGGGCGAATGGATAGAGGCGCAGGCCCGTCTATAGAAAAATC
>DSLFC04102__coassemble_752_pt1 | contig 30410 bp, 29 predicted proteins | sample DSLFC04102__metabat2_low_PE_004 | metagenome-assembled genome bin DSLFC04102
CCAACTGTTGGTTCAGCGATTCGATCTGGGCGGCGCTATCGGAGGCGCTGTCCACGGTGGCCTGGAGGTTCTCCAGCTGGGAAGTAAGCGTTTGGATGGTCTGTTCATCGGCTTGGGCGTTGGCCTGGGCCTGCTCCAATTGGCCGTTTAGTTCGGCGATTTCCGATTCCAGATTTTGGACCTGCTGGACCTGCTGGGTCAGCTCATCCACCTGCGTCTGAAGGCCCGCCAACTCCTGCTGCTTTTGGGTCAGCTGCTCGTTGAGCTGGGCGATGACTTCGGAGCCGTCGTCGAACTGGTCGATTTGCTGCTGCAGGTCGGCGATGGCCTGGGCTTGCTGCTGCACGGTATCGTTGAGGGCGGCAATCTGTCCGTCTTTTTCCTGGACCTGGCTCTGGGCTTGGGACAGGGCTTGGCCGCTGTCGGAGAGCTGCTGCTGAGCCTCTGCCAGTTGGGCGGTAAGGGAATCCAGCTGGGCCTGCTTTTCCGCCAAAGTTTGGTTGTTCTCATTCCACAGGGACTCTTTGCCCGCCAGGTCTTCCTGGGCTTGGGTCAGCAGATCCTCCAACTGAAGGATCTGCTCACGCAGGGCGCTTTCCTGGGTGCCGGTCTCGTCCAGCTGCTGCTGGAGCTGCTCGGCTTGCTGTTGGGCTTCCAAGAGCAGGGCATCCTTGCCGGCCAGGTCCTCCTGGGCCTGGGTGAGCTGGTCTTCCAATTGCCAGATGTATTCCGCCTGGCTTTGGGAGTCCTTGGCGGCGGCGTTGGCCTCGCCCAGGGCGTCGTTGGCCTCCTCCAATTGCCGGGTCAAGCTCTCCACCTTATTCTGGGCGTTGGTCAAGGACTGGCGGGCGCTGCTCAGCTGTTTTTGCAGGGAGGTCACCTTGTCGTTGGCCTCCTGAAGCTGCTGAGCGTCGGCGTCAATGAGCTGGACGTACTCCTGCACCTCGTTTTCCAGCTGCTGAATCTGTTCCTGGTACTGCTGGATGGCGGTTTCGTTCTCGCCGGCGCTGGTGGCCAGATCGCCCAACTGCTGCCGGGAGTCCTCATACATGGATTGGGCGGTCTCAAGTTCCGAGGTCAGTTCTTCCTTCTCGCTGGTCAATTGTTCTACCTGGGCGCGCAGCGTGGCCAGCTCCGTTTCGGCGGCGTCAAGGGCCTGGGCGCTTACTGCCAGCTCGTCCTTGACGCTGCCCGCGTCGCTGCCCAGCACGGCGGCCAAGATGGATACGCCCACCAGCGCTACGGCCAATACGATGACCAGGGTCTTCTTCATGTGCTTCCCTCCCTAACTCTTGTCCTTATGAAATGATATGCGCTCCCGGCATATTCCTAGCCCTTAGACGTAAGAATTCACCAATTTTCTCCCCAAATCAAAATTTTGTATGAAAGGCGGCCCTGGGGGCATACTAGCTGACAAACCGGTAAAGGAGTGAAGGACAGTATGCTGGACCGCGTTTCCCTGGTTCTCATCATCATCGGCGCCATCAATTGGCTGCTGGTGGGCTTGTTTGGCTTTGACCTGGTGGCCTATATTTGCGGAGGGCAAGCCTCCATATTGAGCCGCGTCATTTACACCGTGGTGGGTATCGCCGGGCTGTGGAGCATCTCCTTGCTGTTCCGGGAGCGAATGCCCGAGCAGGAGGAAAGCCGCGAAAACGGCGAACACTGAGATGCGGGGGCGCCTCCTTGGGGGGCGCCTTTCTCACGCCCGGCGCAGGGTGAGCAGGTGGACCTGGGCCGGCGCGTTGAACCGCAGGGGAAGCCAGGTGCAGCCCACTCCGTTGGAGACCAGCAGCAGCGCCCCCTTTTCCTTCACCCAACCGCTTCGGTAGGCGTCGCCGTATATCGACGGGGTGACGAAGCGGGACAGCAGGGGCAGGTTGATCTGCCCCCCGTGGGTGTGGCCGCACAGCATCAGATCCAACCAATCCCCCTGCCGCAGGGCGGCGGGAAAGGAGTCCGGGTTATGGGACAGGACCAGTACCGCGTCCTGAGGGGATACCGTGGTGGCGACCGAGGCGTAGTCCTGGTTTCCTGTATTCCAGTCGTCCAGCCCCGCCAGGTACAGGTATTGACCCTCCTTTTCCAGCCGCGCCACCTGATTGACCAGCAGGGAGACGCCCCCCTCCGACAGGGCTTGGCTGAGGCCGCCGGCCCGGTCGTGGTTGCCCCGCACCGCGAACTTGCCCAGGGGCGCGTAAAACCAGGACAATTGCCGGAAAAAGCTGTCCCGCTGGGCCAGGGTATCCTCCTGGTTGGCGGAGGAGAAGGGGTCCGCTCCGGAAAAATCGCCCCCCAACAGCAGCAGGTCCGGGTACAGGTTTTGCAGTTCGTCCATCAGGCCTGCGGTTTCATCCCCGGAGGCAAAAGCTCCTACGTGCAGGTCGGTGAGCAGCAGCACAGTGACGCCGTCGAAGGCTTCCGGCAAGTCCTTCAGGTATACCTGAGCGGTTTCCAGGCACACTATCCGGCTCTGGACGGCCATATAACCCGTCAGCAGCGCCAGGGCGAGGAGCATTAGCCCCAGCAGCCGTCCCAAGCAACAACCCCGCCTGCGTTTTCCCGCCATGGAGCACCTCCCTGAAGGTCGCCTTGCGCCGGCCGGCGCGTTGTGATAGCAATGCCTTTGCCCGGAAGCCGTTCCTGGGGAAGGCCCTGCCGCGCCGGGAGTCCGGCGGGGCCATTTCGCGTGGAACGCCGCCACCCGGATCTCAAGGATGTTTCACGTGAAACGCCGGTATTCCGGTTGCAAGGATGTTTCACGTGAAACGTCCGCATCCCGGTTCGGAGAATAATTCGCGTGGAACGCCTGCATCCTGAGCCCCAAGGATGTTTCACGTGGAACGCCCGCATCCCAGTCCGGAAAACATTATGCGTGGAATGCCGATATCCCAGCTGCGAAAATGTTTCACGTGGAACGCCGGTATCCTGACCCCAAGGATGTTTCGCTTGGAACGCCGGGAACCGGCGCGGAGGCCCTCCGGCAGGCTTGCGCCGCCTAGCGCCGGTAAACGGTCCGGCCCTGGACCAACGTGCGCTCCACCTGCAAGTCCGGGTCCAGCAGCACCAAATCCGCCGCCGCCCCCACGGCGACGCGGCCCATGGAGGATAAGCCCAGGCTGTCCGCCGGGTTGCGGGTGGCCATGCGTAGCGCCCGGGCCAGCCCCGCGCCTGCCGGACCCGCCATATTGCGCACCGCCCGGTCCATGGTCAAGGTGCTGCCTGCCAAATTGCCCTGAGCCAACCGGGCCTCTCCGTCCTTCACGAATACCTGATTGGCGCCCAGGGTATATTGGCCGTCGGGCATTCCCGCCGCCTCCATGGCGTCGGTAATCAGGATGCAGCCCTGGGGCCCCTTGCAGGACCAGGCCAGTTTCAGGGCTGTGGGGTGCAAATGCAGAAGGTCGGCGATCAGCTGCACCCGCACCTGCTTTAGGGTGAGGGCCGCGCCGGGGACGCCGGGGGCGCGGTGGGAGAAGGCGTTCATGCCGTTGAACAGGTGGGTGGCCTGGCTCACGCCCAGATGGACGGCCCGGGCCATCTGTTCGCAGCTGGCGTCGGTATGGCCGGCGCACAGGGCGGGGCCGCCGGACAGCGCCTGGATCAGGTCCTCAGCACCCGGCATTTCCGGGGCGATAGTCATCAGGCGCACGGCGTGCTCCATGCCCTGGACAATGCGCCGGTAGTCCGCCAGGGACGGGGGCAGGATAAACTGGCTGGGCTGGGCGCCCTTGCGGGCCGGGTTGAGAAAGGGCCCCTCCAGGTGGCAGCCCAGCACCCGGGCGCCCTCCAGGCGCTCCATGGCCCGGCACACCCCGGACAGGGCGGAGCGGGTATCCTCCAGGCTGGCGGCCATGGTGGTAGGGACGAAGGCGGTGACCCCGAAGCGGGGCAGCGCCTGGGCCATAAAGCCCACGTGGGCCTCGCCGTGCATGGTATCATGGCCCATGCAGCCGTGAATGTGGATATCGATAAAACCGGGGGACAGCAGGTGGCAGGTCAATACTTCCTCGCCGGGGAGGGGGCTAACCCCCAAGCCGGAAACGCGGCCGTTTTCCACCCGCAGGGCCAAGCCGCGGCGCAGCCGCGTGCCGTCAAACAATTTCTCAGGACGAATTAACATGGCCATTGCCTCCAATTTAGCCGGGGAACCAAACTTAACCATTGCAACATCCAACCATATCCATTATAATAGGAATAACTATAGCTGGCAACAGGGTTGGCGGTTTTTTTTGCCGGTTATGGCCTTTGAACGGATCGGGGAGGCATCATGGAGAAAAAAAAGCGGGGCGCCAGCTGGGTGGGCGCGTTGGTGGTGGTGGCGGTCCTGTGCGTGGGGGCGTTCTTTGTGGCGCGGAATATTGCCGGTAGCCGGTCCTCCCAGCTGCGCACGGCGACGCTGACGCCCGCCTATTCCGGCCAAACGGTGCGTACCCTGGGGGACGGCATCATCTATTACGACAACGCCAGCCTGCACGCCCTGGACAGCGGCGGCAAGCAGATATGGAGCTACGCGGCGGGGAGCAACGCCGGTTTTTCCGTAGGCAGCGGCGGCGTGGCCACTTGGACGGGGAGCATATTGTCCATCCTGGGCGCGGATCAGGGCCAGAGTCTGTTCAGCGGCACCCTGGACGGAACCATTCTGGATGCCAGGGTGGGCACGGTGTACGCAGCCATCCAGATGGGGGAGGAACAGGACAGCAGCATACTGATTCTGGACAGCAGCGGCCGGCAGGTGGAGAACATCAGCATGGACGGCCAGACGGTGCTGGATTTTGGCTTCTTCAACAACGATAGCCTGCTGTGGGTGATGACGCTGAACACCGACGGCACGGTGCCCATGAGCACCATCACCACCTACCGCCCCGGCAAGATGCTGTTGGGGGCGGTGGAGGACAACCAGCAGGTGCTGTACGAGGTGGTATTCCAGGCTTCGCAAATCCGGGCGGTGGGCACCACCCATATCAAGGATTACGACTATTACGGCAAAGAGATTACGGACAACCGCATCCTGGTATACGGCTGGTATCTGATGAGCATCGACGAGGACGCGGCCAATCCCCTGATGGCCTTCGTGCCCATCGGCCAGTCCGACGGCATCGCCGGCATCAGCGACGTGCGCATGATCCGGGGGCAGATCGACCAATCGGTTCACCTGCCCTATCCGGCCAGCTGGGTGCTGGCGGTGGAGGACGCCATATACGCCTTGACCAATCAATACGTGATGGTGTGCCACATGGGGGAGAGCGTTCCCACTACCTATGTGCTGCCCATCTATGTGGACGGGGTGCTGGGCATTACCGACAATAAAACCTGTGTGGCGACGTCAGGAGGCTACGTGTACCTGATTCCGCTGCCCTGAGATTGGAGGAAAACATATGACCCTTAACATTGTGGACTACGTCATTCTGGCCATTCTGGGCCTTTCCCTGGTAGCGGGGATGTACAGGGGCTTTCTGGCCTCCGGCCTGACCACGGCGGGCTTTGTGGCCGCGTTTTTCGGGGCGCAGGCGCTGTACCCCCAGTTGTCCACCGCCATTCAATCCAACCAAGGGCTGATGGATACCCTGACCTATTATCTGGACGCCTCCTCCATGTTCACTACCGCCAATTTGGCGGAGCGGTCGGTGGTGGGCGCCACCCAGAACGGGGTGCTGGCTCAGGCGGTGGCAGACCTGAAAAATCTGCCCGATGCCATCCTAACCGCCTTCCAGAGCAATGTGGACAAGCAGGTGTTCTCCTCGCTGGGCTTTGACACCCTGGCGGATTACCTGAACCAGACCATGCTGTCTGCGGTGATCAACGTGGTTTCCTTTCTGCTGCTGTTCGTGGTGGCTTACGTGCTGGTGCTGCTCATCGTAGGGCTGATTAACAACGTATTCCACTTCCCCCTGCTCAAGCACTTCGATTGGCTGCTGGGCGGCGCCTTTGGCCTGGTGCGGGGCGTGGTCATCGTGTGCCTGGTGCTGGCCCTGGTGCCCCTGGTGACCTCGGTGGTGGACGTGGCGGTGATCGACCAAACCATTCAGTCCTCCGCCCTCATGGGCTATTTCCCCAAGGATTTTGCCATAGCCGATATCATCGCCAAGGCATTTCTGTAGCCCCGGGCGCATATCCTGACGGCAAGGGAGGGGTGCGGCATGAAGGATATCAGCTATATCGAGGCCATGTCCTTGGCTATGGAACAGTTGTCTCGGGGCGGCGCGTTTCTCACCGTGCCGGGGGACAACGCCATGACCATCGGTTGGGGCGCCATCGGCTATTATTGGAAGAAGCCGGTGTTCGTGGCGGCGGTGCGGCCGTCCCGGTATACCTACGGCCTGATCGAACAGGCGGGCTGCTTTGGGATCAGCGTGCCCATGCGGGGCGACATGAAAAACGCCCTGACCTTAGCGGGCAGCTTGAGCGGCCGGGATGGCGATAAGTTTTCCCGCTGCGGCCTGGTCCGGGCCGCCGGGCGGTTTATCCCCTGCCCCATGGTAGACCAGTGCCAGCTGTATTTCGAGTGCCAGGTGCGCTTGAAACAGGATATGACCCTGGAGGGCATGGACGGCCAGGTCCAGCAAAGCGCCTATCCCCAGGGCGACCTGCACCGGCTGTATTTCGGCGAAATCCTGGGCTGCTACCGGGCCGGACTGTAGTCCCAGGCGTCCGGGGCCGTCTTGGCAGGATAGAAAGCCGCGCTGCGGGCCGTCCCTGGCGGAACGGGGAGCCGCACCGGAGGCCGTCTCCCCCGCTAGCGCGAAAGGCGGTGGAGCGGCGGGCCTGGGGCAGCGGGAAAAGAGAGAAATTTTCGTAAAGCGCCTTGCCAAAGGGCGCTTTATGCTGTATTATCTATTATTAGCGCATCCTTGCCCTGAGCTCTGCCTCAGGGCCGCAAGTCCATAAGGAGGTGAAGACTACATGAACCAATATGAAGTCATGTATGTGATCGATACCGCGTTGGAGGAACAGGCCCGGCAGGACCTGATCGCCCGCTTTGCCACCCTGGTGGAGCAGAACGGCGGCGCCGTCGATCGCATCGACGAGTGGGGCAAGCGCCGCTTGGCCTACGCCATCAACTATAAGACCGAGGGCTACTATGTACTGATGTACATCACCGCCCCCTCCGCCCTGCCCCGGGAGCTGGAGCGCAACCTGCAGATCTCCGAATCCGTGCTGCGCTATCTGGTGATCCGCTTTGAAGGCGCGCTGCCGCCCAAGCGGGAAGCGCTGAAGCCGGTGCAGACCCCGGCCCACGCGGCCCCCATTGCCCCCGCCGCCCCTGCGGCGGAAGCGCCGGTCCAGGAGGAGGCCCCCGCTGAGGAGGTCCCCGTGACCGCCGATCCGGTTGCCGAAGTGTAACCCCCCCTTTACGACCCAAAGGCAGGGATGAACGATGAATAAGGCAATTTTGGTGGGAAACTTGACCCGAGACCCGGAGCTGCGCAATACCCCTTCCGGCGTACCGGTGTGCACCTTCACCCTGGCGATCAATCGCCGGTTTACCAACCAGCAGGGTGTGCGCGAGGCGGATTTTATCCCGGTAGTGGTATGGCGGCAGCAGGCGGAAGTGTGCGCCCGCTATTTGAGCAAGGGGCGCAAGTGCGCCGTGGTAGGTACCATCCAGACCCGCACCTATGATGCGCAGGACGGGAGCAAGCGGTACGTCACCGAAGTGGTAGCGGAAGATGTAGAGTTTCTTGGTTCGCCTGGTCAGGGAGGCGGACGGAGCATGGAGGACGTGCCGCCGCCGCCGGAACCGGCTTCCTTTACGCCCAAGGCCACCGGCTTTACCCCCGAGGCCGAGGACGACGAATTGCCCTTCTGAGGGAAACCGCCAGACATCATCATGAATCAGGAGGAAAGGCAAAATGTCTGAGGATAGAGGCGATCGCGCCGCCCGGCGTCCCCGCGGCCGCAAGCCGCGCAGGAAGGTTTGCCGGTTCTGCGTAGATAAGGTTCAGCACATCGATTACAAGGACGTATACCGTCTGCGCTCTTTCATCAACGAGCGCAACAAGATTCTGCCCCGCCGGATGAGCGGCGCATGCGCCAAGCATCAGCGCCAGCTGTCCACCGCCATCAAGCGCGCCCGGACCATCGCGCTGCTGCCCTACACGGCGGACTAAGCCCCTGGCGCGGCTTGCCGTTCCAGGCGAGTACAGGGAAGATGAAAGCTAGGCACTCACGGAAACGTGGGCGCCTATTTTTTGCGCGATGTTTTTCCGCCCCTTACTGCGCCGGAAGACATCGCTTTTAGCGGAAGTCATCCCCTCTTTTCCCATGTTGGGAGAAAACCAGGGCACGAAAAAGGCGGGAAGAAATTCGATAGCCGCTTTGCGCGGCGCCTGAGGAATTGGGGGGCTAGACCGGAGGTTCACAGAGCGTGAGGTATGCCGGTCCATGCCTCTGCCTACCCGTTGAGCAGCCATACGCCTAGGTTTAGATAGGCTGCGAAGGTGACCCACAGGAGATAGGGGATTTGAAGCCATGCCGACAGCGGATTTACTTTTTTGAAGGAGAAAATCATCCACAGGATCAGTCCCCACAGCGCCAACAGCCAGAAAAAGGCGAGGCCAAAGCGCTGCAAATGAAAGAAGATCATGCTCCAGAAAAAATTAAACGCCAACTGGATCCCAAAGGCGGTCAGGCTTCGGGACCGGGCGCCGGAGGCTGGAGAAAGGTAGATGCCGGCGGCGCCTACGCCCATGAGGAGAAATAGGATGGCCCAAACGATGGGGAAAACGAGGGCGGGCGGGGACAACGCAGGTTTGGCTATGGTTTGGCTATAGATTTTTGAGCCCTCCCGGGTGAGAAAGCCGGAAAGCGCCCCCACGGCCTCCACGCCCAGAATCCAGAACGCATAGACCTTCCAAGCGGATCGATTCACGTTCACATCACCCCGGAACAGAATATGCCCTTTGGGCGTCCCTTATGTCTGGGGCAAGGGCGCCATAGCGGGAGGGCGGAAGGATGCCATACAGGATCGAAAAAGCGGAGGCGGCAACTTGCGTCCTAACCATGGCGGCGGGTTTGGCGCTTTCAGAGTACGCCTTGATCCCTACAGAGGTACAAGCCGGCCCTCATTGGGGCGCGGCATGATCTCCGCTACGGGGGCGGCCGGCTCAGCCTTTTGGAAGAAAAAAGAAGCTCCCTTCAATGTCCCCCAGTGGGCCGGCGACCCGGTCAGGGCATTGAAAGGAGCGGCATGGCATGAGTCCCCTTCGCAAGTCAAGCGCCTTGGAGCATAATCTCCGCGTAGGGGGTGGATTGGCTGGCGTGGACTCTGCCCAGGCGCATCAGCTCCAGCAAGGCCAAAAAGACTCCGATGACTTCGCTTTTGCCCGGCGCACCGTCGAACAGGCGGGAAAAGGCCACCCGCCCCTCCAACTTCAACCGGTGCTGGATGCGGGCCATACAGGCCTGCACCGCGAAAACATCCCGGCGGATTTCCCGGCGGGGGACTTGGGAAACCTCTTCCCTATCCTGTACCCGCTTGAGGACCCGGGCGAAAGCCCGGGTCAATCCCTCCAGGGTGAGCCCGGTGAGCTCGAAGGTGGGCGGCGGCAGGGGATATTCTTCAGGCAGTTTGGTAATCAGCGCCTTGGCTTCTTTTTCCAGCGCCTGCATTTGCTGGGACAATTCCTTAAAGGCCTTGTACTCGGTGAGCTGGCGAATCAGCGCTTGCTCTGGGGATTCCTCCTCGTCCTCCGGGGAGGGAGGGACGGGCAGCAGCGCCCGGGATTTGATCTCCAGCAGCGTGGCCGCCATCTGCAAAAACTCGCTGGCCGAATCCATATCCAGCTCATCCACGCCTGCCATGGATTCCAGGTATTGCTCGGTTATCTCCGATACGAAGATGTCCTCAATGGCCACCTTGGCCCGCATCACCAGGGTGAGCAGCAGGTCCAAGGGTCCGTCGAACTGCTTCAGGGAAACCACATACGCCATGGTACGCCCCCTCCTAAGCGGCCCCCAAGGCCACCACCAGGGAATAAACCAGCCGGCCCATGCCCTGGAATACGGTGGTGATGATGGCGTACAGCCCTTTATCGAACAGGCCGGTGGCCAGCAGCACCACGATGAGAAGCATTCCCACCCGCTGCACCTTGACGGAGGCGAAGAGATGGCTGCGCTGAAACAGCAGATCGTTGAACACGTGATAGCCGTCCAGGGGCGGAATGGGCAGCAGATTAAAGACCGCCAAACTCAGGTTTACGATGGCCAGATTGACGAAGAACAGATATACGTACCGGGCGGCGTTCCCCATCAGGGGCGCGATCAGCGCCTGGTCCATGCCGAAGACGGCGTATTGATAGGCCAGCAGGATTTCTGAACGGCTGAAGGGCTCCATGCCCAGAGCGTAGGTGGTCATGGCGAACATGGCCAGGCTACTGAGCAAGCATAAGAGCAGGTTCATGACCACCCCCGCGATGGAAATCAGAAAGTCATCTCGCCGGGGATTGCCCAGGTTGCGGGGGTTGACCGGAACCGGCTTGGCCCAGCCCACGCCGGCCACGAACAGCAGCAAGAAGCCCCAGGGATCCAGGTGGCGCACGGGATTCAAGGTCAGGCGGCCTAGGAGCTTGGCCGTAGGGTCGCCGCAGCGCCAAGCCACGTAGGCGTGGGCGGCTTCGTGAAAGGTAAGGGCGATCAAAAACACGGGCAGGCTTACCAGGAAATTAGAAAGAAAGGCGATAATGTCCGTATTGCCCTGGAGCAGATTCAAAAGCATGAAGAATACCTCGCTACATCATCCATTGGTTTATCCGGCTGAGCAGGGAGTAAGCGGCCCCCAACATACCTGCCTGATTGCCCAAGGCAGCGGTTTTGACCGCTAGCCCAGCCATAAAGCTGGGCATCACCTTGCGCTGGAGCTTCAGGCATAACTGCCCGGATAGGTACTCGCCCTGGGCGGATACACCGCCCCCCAGCAGCAGCACGTCCGGGTTATAGCAATGCACCAGGCTGGCCAGGCCCTGGGACAGGTCCTCCAACCAGCGGTCCAGGATGGCCTGAGCCGCCGGGTCGCCCTGCCGGCAGGCGGCGAACAGCGCCTTTACCTCCCCGTGGCCCGGATGATCCTGAGGCAGCTGGCTGCTGAGCCGCTTCAGGGCGCTGGTGGAGGCGTAGCGCTCGAAGCAGCCCTGCTGGCCGCAGTCGCAGGGCAGCCCACCGGGATAGAGGCAGATGTGGCCAAACTCCCCGGCCGCGCCCTCCGCTCCGGTGAGCAGTTGGCCGCCCACGATGGCCGCGCCACCCACGCCGGTGCCCAGGGTGACCATGAGAAGCGCCCGGCAGTCTCGGGCTGCGCCCAGCCAGCGTTCACCCAAAGCTGCGGCGTTCACGTCGTTTTCCACCACGCAGGGATAACCGGTGCGCTGGCGTACCCGTCGGGCAACGGGCATACCCGTCCAGCCGGGCAGGTTGGAGGCGTACACCACGCTGGCCCGGTCTCGGGATACATGGCCCGCAGTGGAGATCGCCACACCCAGCAGGTCGTCCCGCCCCTTAGCCAACCGCTCCATTTGGGCCAACATGCGCTCCATCAGCGCTTCGCCGCCCTCCTGGGCCCGGGTCTCCATTAACCCTTGGCGGGAGATAGCGCCCTGTTGGTCTACCAAGGCGTACTTCACAGCCGTACCGCCTACGTCCATAGCGATAACGCTGCCCATGGTATCCCTCCTCTTTTTTTGCTACCATTATAACACATGGGGGCGGACTGCCCCACCCTTTTGCGAAAGATTAACCCAAATATTTGCCCGACCGCCCCTTGACAATCCCCTGTATGAGAGATATAATAGATAAGCGCTGATGAAGTGCGGCTTATATGTGCCTGTAGCTCAGCCGGATAGAGTGTTTGGCTACGAACCAAAAGGTCGGGGGTTCGAATCCCTCCAGGCACGCCACAAAAATTGTTCGGATTGTATGAATCCGGACAATTTTTTTATGGATCGCATTTAAAAGCCCTTGCGATGATATATCTTGGCATAATATTTGTCCGCGGGATGCACGAGATTCTGCGCATTTCTGCGGCGCACAAGGCGCTTCGATATGGACAGATCGCCGGCGTAAACAACCAGCCGCCGAGTCTGCATTGCGCCGCAATCGTACCCCATATCTTCCCGCCTGAGGCCTACACTCCCCCTTTGCGCATTCCGGCAAGAAGCAAGCGCCTATATAGCGGCGGTTTGGCCCATGGGCCTTCCTGCGCGAGAAAAAACCAGGGGCGATCACGGGAGGAAATGGGGACCAGGCGGCTGGGCTCCTAGGGAAAGGGCAAAGGACATAGGCGGGAAAGGCGGGAAAGGCGGGGATACATGCCCCTGTGCCGGGGAAGAAAGAGGCTGTCCTCGGGGGAAAGGCCCGCTTCAGCCGGGACCGGGACCCGGCGCTGTTTTGCCGGGGATGAGGGGAGCGGGGGCGGCTAGGGGATGGAAAACGGCCCCCTGACCGTTTATGCGGTATGCAGGGGGCCGTTTGTTTCGAGGGGCGAAAATCAGCCGACGGCTTCCGGCAATTCCTCATCCAGGAATTGGGCGCTGGCCCGGGGCGTCTCCTCCAGGGGAACGCCCACCGGAGCCTGGGTAGCTGCCGGTTCTTCCAGGGCGGTTTGCGTGGGCTGAGGCGTATCCGCGGGAGAGGACGTAGGCGATACGCTCACCTGGCCGCTGATGGTGCTGGGTTGCAGGCTTTGCTGAGGCTGGACCGTGGCCAGCGCATCGGGAACCTGGGGCTCTGCCTCCGGCAAGGGCGTGGGGAACACTTTGTCCAGGGGCACCAGTACGCCGATGCTGTTGCGCAGCAGGTTCAGGGAGATGACGCCGTTGGCTTCTAGCTGGCGCAAGGCCAACACGGCCACCAATAGCACCAGGGCCAGTACCAGAACCACCCGCAGGAAGCGCAGCACACGTTTGCCAAAGCTCAGCCGGTCTTCCTCGTAGCCGTCATCGTCGTAATCGTCCTCGTAGGGGCTTTCCTCGTAGTCATCGTAATCGTCGTAGCCGGCATCCTCGTCTTCCAGGTCATCGTCCTGGTAGACCCGCAAACCGCCCCGGCGGCGGCGGGCATAGCCCCGCACCGGCAAATCGTCATCCTCATCGTAGTCGTCGTAGTCGTCGTAATCCTCATCGTCCTCATCGAGGGCGGGTTCCGTCCCATGGGACTTGCGCACGGGCTGGAAGCGCCGGGTGCGCTGATCGTCCTCTTGATAAGCGTGGCGCAAGGGGCGGAAGGCCTGGGTAGGTTCGTCCACCGGCGGCTCCTGGTCCTCATCCTCGCCCTCGTCCTCCGGCTCCTGAACCGGGGCGTGAACCGCCTTGACCCGGCGCTCCTTCCGGCTGACCTGGGCGGCGCGGCGGGCGCGGCGGCTGAGGGTGTCCTCTTCCTGGTCCAGATCCTGCGCCAGCTCCTGGGTCAGGGTGCCCTTGAGGGCCAATTGCTCCTCCTCGGCGGCCAAGGCGAAGACATCCTTCTTGGGCTCCGCCGCCGGGGTCAGTTCTTGGGGCTCCATATCCTCGTCCGCTTCCTCCTCCGGTTCCTCCGGGGGGAGGGCCCTGCCTTTGACCGCTTTGGTTGGGGACTTGGCTCTACCGCCGCTGCGGCTGAACAGGCGAATGCCGCCGCCGCTGGGGGCGATGTCCTCGTCGTCCTCGTCATCCCCGTCCTGATTGGCGGAGGTGCGGCTGGGGCTGCCCAGCAGCGACAAGAACTTGTGCCGGTGGGGCGCTTTTTCCGCCGGCTCTTCTTCTTGCGGCTCCTGGGATTGCGCCTCGGAGGGCGCCTCTTCCGGTTCGTCCTGGGCCGGCTTTTCTTTCCGGCCGGCATGTTTGAGGCCCTTGGGCCAGAAGGAGAAGCGCTTGGGCCGTTTTTCTAGGGCCTCATCTACCTCATCTTCTTCGTCTAGTTGCTGGCTATCCGGCGCGGACGCCTCCAAATGGGCTTCTTTGGGAACAGGAATGTCCGCCGGGGCCTGGTCCGCCCGGTCATCGGGAATGTCCGCCGGGGCCTGGTCCGCCCGGTCATCCGGAATATCCGCCGGGGCTTGGTCCGCCCGGTCATCGGGAATGTCCGCCGGAGCCTGGTCCGCCCGGTCATCGGGAATGTCCGCCGGAGCCTGGTCCGCCCGGTCATCCGGAATGTCCGCCGGGGCCTGGTCCGCCTGTGTATGGGAAGGAGCGGAAGCGGCCGTCATAGGTTCCTTTTCGGGGAGGGGCTGTTGGGCGTCCTGAGAGGCCGCCTCCGGTTCCGGATTGACGGCTAATCCCACGTCCACCGATAGAGCGGCGGATTCCGCTCCATCGCTTTCCGTCCCGTGGCGGGCGTCCTTTTCCCTACGGCTTCGGGCCTGCTTGAGTTTGGCGCCCAGACCCGCCACTGTGCCGCCCAGCCGCTTGAGCACCGCCGCCGCATCGGCGAAGGGGGTGTCTATCTGCCGGGCGTCTTCGTTCAGCTCCTCATCCTCCAGGGGCAGCTCATCTTCCATCTCGTCCTGCACGGCGTGGGTGTGCTGAGGCGGAAGGTCCACCGCCTGAGGCAATTCCTCCTGGGGGGCTGCCTCCTGAGAGGGCGCTTCCTGGGAAGGCCGCTGACGGCTGGGGATAGCCGCGGCGGGGGCCTGGTCCTGAACCAGGGTTTCCTCCTCCACCTCGCCGCTCCGGCCGCCAAATCCGGAGACAGCCTGCTTCAGGCCGCCCAATAGACCGCGGCCTTTGGCCTTCTCTTCGGGCTCGGGTTCAGGGGCCTGGGGGGGTTGGGGCGCTTGCCCACCCCGAGCCAGGCGCGCCGCCTCGTAGCGCCGCTTATACTCGTAGTAATCCATCTGAGGACGACGATTATTGGCCATATCAACCCGCCTCTCTAATTGAAAGAACCGCATATATAGCTCTATTATACGCTTTTTTTGTTCGCCTGTAAAGCAAAATGCGCTGCTCCCAGGCATTTCCGGAATCTTATCCTTGTCCGGTTCAGGGGGAAGCGGGGGAAAGTCCCTCCTCCGGGGCAAGAAGGACGGTACGGGCCAGCTTGCGGTATTGGCTGGGGGATACCCCCGCCGCCCGCTTAAATACCTTGGTAAAATAGTTGTAGTCGGCCATGCCCACCCGGCCGGCCACGTCCCGGACCGGGGCGTCGGAGTGGGTGAGCAGGTGGCGGGCCATGTCCACCCGGCGCTGGGTCACCAGCTTCATCAGCGTCATGCCTGGCTGGATGGCGGCGGCCACCTGGCACAGCTTGCTGCGGCTCATGCCCAGGGCCTTGGCCACGCCGTCCAAGGTGAGGGGAGAGGAATAGTGGATGGATACGTAGGAACGCAGGCGTTGCTGATCGGTCTGGGCGTTCATGTCCCCGTGGACCAGGGACAGATTGCCCACGCAGGCTCCCAACACGGCCACGAAGGCCTTGATCTGCCGGGCGGAAACCCGGGGCACCTGGTAAAAGGCCCGCTCCAGAGCGGGCATGTCGTGGTACCAGGCGCACTTTTTTTGGACGATGGCCCACTGTTTGTCCATGGGGGAATCGTCCACAATCTGGCCGAACAGGATTACCGCTACGATGGCGCCGTGCTCCACCACCGGCACTGCGGTATCCACCAGGCCCGCGTGGCAGCGGTACTGGATGGGGCGGCCCAGCTGGCCGAAGGCGGTGATGGCCCGCCGGTCGCAGGTGAGGCAGCGCCGGTAGCCCTCTTCCGTATCGCAGATCAGGTCGCAAAAGGCGGTGCGCTTCTTGGCCGCATACCATTCCGTGCCGTCCAGGTCGTGGAGCGATAGGCGGAAGCTGGTGATGGTGTGCAGGTCCTCCAGCAGCTCGCTGAGCCGGGCCACATAGGGCGTGCCCTCCATAATAACGCCTCCTTTTAACTGATTATAGCATAATCGAAGCGATAATGGAATATTTTACGATTATTAGCGACGATATTTCTATGTTTAAATTACGAAATTGGATATAATGTAGATAATCCGGCACATGGATTGTGCAGAGAATGAAAACGATAAAACGGAGGTTAGTACCATGAAGAAGGCGATATCCCTGGTTGTGCTGTTGGCCTTATCCCTGTCCCTGGCGGTGGGGGCCGCAGCGGACCATATCGTGTACTGGTCCATGTGGGAGTCTACCGAGGCCCAGGGTCAGGTGATTCAGAAGGCCATCGACCAGTTCGTGGCGGACACCGGCCATACGGTGGACGTGCAGTTCAAAGGCCGCACTGGCCAGCGGGAGGGCCTGCAGCCGGCGCTGGACGCGGGCACGGTGATCGACCTGTTTGACGAGGACATCGACCGGGTCAACACCACCTGGATCGCCTACCTGGCGGACCTGGAGGAGCTGGCCGCGGCCAAGGACTACGAGGCTACCGCCAACGCGGGGCTGATCGCCGCTTGCCGCGAGGTGGCGGGAGGCACCCTGAAGTCGGTTCCCTACCAGCCCAACGTGTTCAACTTCTTCTACAACCAGAGCATCTTTGATCAGGCGGGGATCACCCAGGTGCCCACCACCTGGCCGGAGCTGCTGGACGCCTGTGAGAAGATCAAGAACGCCGGCTACATCCCCATCACCTGCGACGACGCCTACATTATGTGCATGCTGGGCTACCACCTGGCCCGCCTGGTGGGCGAGGAAGGCGTGCGGGACATCGTGATGAACGGCAACTGGGCGGAGAACCCTGCGGTGCTTCAGGCGGCTCAGGCCTATGAGGAGCTGGCCTCCAAGGGCTACCTCTCCCCCACCATCGGCTCCAGCGTATGGCCCATGAACCAGAATGGCGAGCTGGCCCTGGGCATTGCGGCCATGTACCTGAACGGCTCCTGGCTGCCCAACGAGGTGAAGGAGATGACCGGCCCGGACTTCGTGTGGGGCTGCTTCTCCTACCCGGCCCTGGAGGGCGGCGTGACCGGCACCGAGGCGGCCAATTACGGCGCCCAGGTGTTCGCCATCAACGACAAGAGCGAAGTGAAGGAAGCCGCCTTCGACCTCATCTGCTACATCACCAAGGGCCAGTTCGACGCCATGATGGCCCAGGAATCGGTGGGCATCCCGGCGGATACTTCCAACACCGAGTGGCCCGCCATGCTGGCCGGGGTACAGCCGGTGATGGAGAGCCTGACCACCCGGTACAGCTGGGCGGCGGGCATTGAGAGCAACGTGAACATGACCCCCATCATCAAGGAGAACTTCCAGAAGCTGTGCGGCGGCCAGCTGACGGCGCAGGAGTTCGTGGACGCCATGGAGGCGGCCAGCAACTAATCCATCCCACCCAGGCACAGGCGCGGGGGCGCGAGCTGCGCAACCCGCGCCTGTTCATCCATGGGGCGCGCCGCGCCCACCGCGCCGGGCGCCGTCCGGCGGGGCGACAGAAGGGGGAAAAGCCATGAAGAAAAACCGTACCATGGTGGTGGTATTTCTGGCCCCGGCGCTGATCTTTTTCTGCGCCGTGTTCGTTTATCCCATCCTGCGTACCCTGGTCATGAGCGCCTTTCACGTGGAGAACGTGACCAGCTCCCTCAACCAGTGGCGTTACGTGGGCTTTGACAACTATCAGGAACTGATGGGCACCAGCCTGTTCCGCATCTCCATGTGGAACCTGGTGCGCATCTGGGCGGTGGGCGGCGTGGCGGTGATGGCCCTGGCGCTGCTGCTGGCGGTGATCCTCAACAGCGGCATCCGCTTTAAGAAGTTCTTCCGGGCGGTCATCTATATGCCCAACATCATCAGCGCCGTGGCCCTGGCCACCATGTGGCTGCAATACGTGTACAATCCCAGGTTCGGCCTGCTCACCACCTTCTTTAACAGTATCGGCCTTACCTCCCTGGCGTCGGTACAGTGGACCGACACCGTCCACAAGTTCTGGGCGCTGCTGGGGGCCTACTGCTTCGGCATGGTGGGCTACCACATGCTGATCTTCTCCAGCGGCATCGAAAAGATTCCGGCGGAGTACTACGAAGCCTCCACCATCGACGGGGCCGGCCAGCTGGGCCAATTCCTGCACATCACCTGCCCGCTCCTCAAGGGCGTGACCAAGACCAACATCACCATGTGGTCCATCACCTCGGTGGGGTTCTTCGTGTGGAGCCAGCTTTTTTCCACCGTCACCGCCGATACCCAGACCATCACCCCCATGGTGTACCTGTACACCCTGGTATTCGGCGCGGGCAACACCGTCACCGAGCGCAACGCCGGCATGGGCGCGGCGGTGGGCGTGGTGCTGTGCCTGTGCGTGGTGGCCGTGTTCCTGATCGTCAACTGGGCGATCAAGGACGACGACCTGGAATTTTAGGAGGTGCAGCCATGAGCAGCCAACATCACCGCGCCCACGTCAATTGGAAAAAGGAAGCGCGCCTGATCCCGGGATACCTGCTGATTATCCTGTGGGTGGCCTTTACCGTGGTGCTGCTGGGCTGGGTCTTTGCCGCCAGCCTGTCCACCACCAAGGATATCTTCATGGGCAACGCCCTGAAGTTTCCCACCGGCCTGCACTTTGAAAATTACGCCAAGGCCTGGTCCAGCCAGAACGTGAGCACCTTCTTCGTCAACTCCCTGGGCTATGCCAGCATTTCCACCGTGCTGCTGATCCTGGTGGCGGCCCCGGCGGCCTACGTGCTCAGCCGGTTCAAGTTCTTCATGAACCGGCCCATCCAGTCCAGCTTCGTGGCGGCCATGGGCGTGCCCATGGTGATGATCATCCTGCCCCTGTTCGGGGTGGTGAGCCAGATGCAGCTGCTCAAGCAGGACTGGACGGTGCGGGTGCTGATGGTGTTTTTGTACATCGGCATCAACGTGCCCTACACCACCATCTTCCTGCTGAGCTTCTTCACCAACCTATCCCGCTCCTATGAGGAAGCGGCGGCCATCGACGGCTGCCCGCCCATGAGCACCTTTTGGAAGATCATGTTGCCCCTGGCCCAGCCCGGCGTGATCACCGTGTCCATCTTCAACTTCATCAACATCTGGAACGAGTACTTCATGTCCCTGATTTTCGCCAGTTCCGACCGGGTCCGGCCCGTGGCGGTGGGCCTGTACGGCATGATTAACGCCATGAAGTATACCGGCGACTGGGCGGGCATGTTCGCCTCGGTAATCATCGTGTTCCTGCCCACCTTCATCCTGTTCATCTTCCTGTCGGAGCGCATCATCAAGGGCGTCACCGGCGGCGGCGTAAAGGGATAGGGCATGGGCGCGCCAACACATCCAGACAGGAGCGGAGAGAAACCCATGATGCTTCAAGCACAACGTTTTCAGCTGGACGCCCCGCCGGTAAGCTGCCAGCGCTACGGCAGCGGGCACATCAACGAAACCTACCTGGTGGTCACCGGCAGCGGGCGGCGCTACATCCTGCAAAAGATCAACCACGCCATATTCCAGGACGTGCCCGCCCTCATGGCCAATATCGCCCGGGTCACCCGTCACCTGCGCAAGGCGGACCCCCGGCCCCGCCATGTGCTCACCCTGGTGCCTACCCTGACGGGCGAGGATTTTCTTCATGAGCCCGGGGCGGGCTATTTCCGGGTGTACGACTTCGTGGAGGACAGCCTTTGCCTGGACCGGGCGGAGAGCCCGGAGGATTTCGCCGCCAGCGCCCAGGCCTTCGGCCACTTCCAAAGGATGCTGGCCGGCTTCGACGCCGCCGCCCTCAGCGAAACCATCCCCCGGTTCCACGATACCCCCAACCGCTTCCGCCTGCTGCGCCAGGCCATCCAGCAGGATGCCCTGGGCCGTCTCAAGACATGCAGGCGGGAGGCGGACTTCGCCCTGGGCCTGGAGGCGGAGGCCGCCCGGATGCAGGACATGGGCCGGCGGGGCCAACTGCCCCTGCGGGTCACCCACAACGACACCAAGCTGAACAACGTGCTGCTGGACGCCGCCACCCGCCAGCCCCTGTGCGTCATCGACCTGGACACGGTCATGCCCGGCCTGGCAGGCAACGACTTTGGGGATTCCATCCGCTTTGGCGCCAGCACCGCCGCAGAGGACGAACCCGACCTGGATAAGGTGACGTTATCCCTGCCCCTGTACCAGGCGTACACCGCCGCCTACCTGGCCGCCTGCGGCCAGGGACTCACTCCTCTGGAGCGGGAAACCCTGCCCCTGGGAGCCAAGCTGATGACCTTGGAATGCGGCGTGCGCTTTCTCACCGATTACCTTCAGGGGGATACCTACTTCCGGGTACACCGCCCCGGCCACAACCTGGACCGCTGCCGTACCCAGTTCAAACTGGTGGCCGACATGCAGGCCAAGTGGGACCACATGCGCCGGGCGGTTCAGGGTTGACAAACGCCCCATAGGGGCATACACTGAATGAGGTCAAGCCTGCGCATCGCCTGCCGGGGCCCGGCCCCGGTAGGCCGGAGCCGCGAGGAGGTTCGGGAGCGAAGGGCTGCGGGGGCCTTGACCGGCCCGGGGCGAAGCGGCAGGGCCGCGCCCCGGGGGAATATAGCTGCAAAGGAGCGTTACCATGCACAAGCCCACACTGGTGATTATGGCCGCAGGGCTGGGCAGCCGCTTTGGCGGCCTGAAGCAGATCACCCCGGTGGACGCCGAGGGCCATCTCATCATCGATTTTTCCCTATTCGACGCGGTGCGGGCCGGGTTTGAAGACGTGGTCATCATCGTGAAGCCGGAAAAGGAAGAGGAATTTCAGGAGAAGATCGGCCGGCGCGTAGCCCCCTTCGTCAACCTGCGCTACGCCCACCAGACCCTGGACCAGCTGCCCCAGGGCTTTTCTGTACCCCAGGGCCGGGAAAAGCCCTGGGGCACCGCCCACGCGGTGCTGTGCGCCAAGGAGCTGATCCCCGGCCCCTTCGCGGTAATCAATGCCGACGATTTCTACGGCGCGGAAGCCTACCAGGTGATCCACCGCTTCCTCAGCGCCCCCCACGCCCCCACGGAGCACGCCATGGTGAGCTACCGCATCGAGAATACCCTCACCGAAAACGGCCACGTGGCCCGGGGCGTGTGCCAGACGGACGATAAGGGCCACCTGACCGCTATCACCGAGCGCACCCATATCGAGCCCCGGCCCGGCGGAGCCGCCTATACCGAGGACGGAGAGCACTTTACCTTCGTCCCGGCGGGCACGGTGGTATCCCTCAACTTCTGGGGCTTCCAGCACAGCCTGCTGGAGGAGATCGAAAACCGGTTCGGCACTTTCCTGAAGGAAAACCTGCCCGTCAATCCCCTCAAGTGCGAATACTTCCTGCCCTCGGTGCCCGACCAGCTGATCCGGGAGGGCAAGGCCACGGTGGAGGTGCTGCGCACCCAGGCCAAGTGGTACGGCGTCACCTACCGGGCCGATATGCCCAAGGTCCAGGCCGCCATTGAGGGCTACAAGGCCCAGGGCATCTACCCCGCCCACCTGTGGGCCCGGTAATCCCCCTGGAGCCGCCGCATCCCCCCCCGGTCCCCGTCCATTTGGTCCTGCCGCCCGCTATGGCTGGAGGCATCACGATAGCGGCGGGCCTTTTGGGCGCTCGGGGGTGCGCTTCCTCCGCCAGACGCGCACGGGGGACTGCCCGCTTCCCCTGGGACAAAAGCGCCGCCAATCAGGCGTACCTGATTGGCGGCGAAGCTATTATTGGCATAGAGGGGGAAAGGGGCGGAGCCTCTCCCCTTGGGGGCCGGCGTCAAAGCACCCGGCGCAGGAATTCCCGGGTGCGCTGTTCCTTGGGATTGACGAAGATCTCCCCCGGCGCGCCGGATTCCACAATGACGCCGCCGTTCATGAACACTACCCGATGGGCCACATCCCGGGCGAAGGCCATTTCGTGGGTGACCACCAGCATGGTGAGCCCGCTCTTGGCCAGGCCCTTCATTACCTCCAGCACCTCGCCCACCATCTCCGGGTCCAGGGCGCTGGTTGGCTCGTCGAACAGCAGCACCTCCGGGTCCATGGACAGGGAGCGGGCGATGGCCACCCGCTGCTGCTGGCCGCCGGAGAGTTGGCGGGGCTTGGCGTTGACGTAGGCCTCCATGCCCACCACCCGCAGGTATTTGCGGGCGTTTTCCTCGGCCTGAGCCCGGCTGCGGCCCAACACCTTCACCTGACCGGCCACGCAGTTGTTCAGCACGTTCATGTTGCCGAACAGGTTAAAGGACTGAAATACCATGCCCACCTTGGCGTGGTACTGGGCCAGATTGAAGCCGGGAGCCTGAATATCCTGGCCGTGGTAGCAAATCTGCCCGCCGGAAGGGGTCTCCAGCAGGTTGATGCACCGAAGCAGCGTGCTCTTCCCCGAGCCCGAGGAGCCGATGATGCACACCACCTCGCCCTTTTCGGCGAAGAAATCGATGTCCCGCAGCACCTCGTTGCTGCCAAAGCTCTTTTGCAGGTGGTTGATCTCCAGTACCCGTTCCACCTACACCGCCTCCTTCCCGCCGCCATGCACATGGATCTCGGCGCGGCTGTCCGACTGGGAGCCGTAGATGACGTAGTTGTCCGGGCCGTCCATCTTCTTCTCCAGGAAGCGCAGCAGCCGGGTCACCGTGAAGGTGAGCACCAGGTAGATGAGGGCGATGATGAAGTAGGCCTCGAAATAGCGGTAGTAGGTGCCCGCTGCGGACTTGCCCATGAAGAACAGCTCGCTCACCGAGATCACGTTGAGCACCGAGGAATCCTTGATGTTCACCACGAACTCGTTGCCGATGGAGGGCATGATGTTGCGGATGGCCTGGGGTAGCACCACCCCGGTCATGGTCTGCCAATGGGTCATGCCGATGGCGTGGGCCGCTTCAGTCTGGCCCTTGTCGATGGAGATGATGCCGCCCCGGATGATCTCCGCCATGTAAGCGCCGGTGTTGATGGACACCACCAGCACGCCGGCCACCATGTGGGACAGGGCCACCTGCACCGATTGCAGTCCGTAGTAGATCACCGCGGCCTGGACGATCATGGGGGTGCCCCGGAATACCTCAATGTAGACCCCCAGCACGGCTTTCAGCGCCCGCACAAGCAGGCGCTTACCCTTGGAGGCCCCGGCGGGCAGCTCGATGGTCCGGGCGATGGCCACCAGCAGCCCCAACACAAAGCCCAATATGGTGCCGCTGAGGGCGATGAGCAGCGTGGTGCCCGTGCCCCGCAGGAACAGGGCGGCGTTGTCCTGCACCAGCTTGCCTACCCAGCCGAAAAAGGTGGTGGGCATTGTCTATTCACTCCCGTTTATCGGTTATTGCCAAAGGCGGAAAAGGCGGGCCGGCCCAGGCCGGCCCGCGAAAAAGGGCCCGTTATTCGGACAGGGGCTGGTTGGCTACCGCCTCGTCCATGATCTGCTGGCGCTCGTCCTTGGAGATGCCCGCCAGGATCTCGTTGATGGGATCCAGCAGCTCGCTGCCCTTGAGCAGTCCTACGGAAATGGCCGCGTCGCTGGGTGCGCACTCAAAGCCTTTGCCCTCCTCGAACTCCACGTATGTCAGGTCCGGGTTAGAGGTCATGGCGGAGATGGCGCCGGGCTTCTCGGACACGTAGCCGTCGATGGTGCCGGAGGTCAGGGCCACGATCATGGTGGGGAAGGTATCCATGGCGGTCATCTTCTGCACCTGGGGAATCTGGTCGATGACGGTGTAATGGAAGGTGTTCAGCTGGCCGGTAATCCGGGCGCCGGTCAAATCCTCCAGGCTGGTGGCCTGGGCGTAGGGGCCGTCCTTCTTCACCACCACCACCAGCTCGCTCTCGTAGTAGGGATCGGTGAAGTCGATGGTCACCTTGCGCTCCTCGGTGGGGCTCATGCCGGCGATGATCACGTCGATGACCCCGGACATCAGGCTGGGCACCAGGCCGTCCCACTCGGTCTTGACGATCTCAAGGTCCATGCCCAGCCCCTCGGCGATGCGCTTGGCGATCTGCACGTCGTAGCCGTCGGCGTAGCCGCCTGCGGCGATGGCCACTGCGGTATCGCTTGCCTCGGCCTGGGTCCAGTTGTAGGGGGCATAGTTGCACTCCATGCCCACCCGCAGAGTCGCGGCCTGGGCCGACGCGGCCAGGACCAGCATGAGAATCAGCGCCACAGACAAAATCCTTTTCATGAGAATACCCTCCCCGTGTAAATTCAGGCGGAAAAAGCAAGCGGCCGAAGCGATAAGCTTCGGCCGCGTTTCCAATCCATAAAGACAGCCAAAACGATAGCGCTCCACAATGTGCATTGTGACAGTCGCCGGGCTGTTCGCCCCGGCGCCCAGCGCACGGCCCCTCAAGCAGCCGCCCGCTTCGGCATGGCGCCCTTTCCCCCGGCCTCTCCGCCCCTTGATGGGCTCCGCCGGCGTACTGATGCACCACGCGCCTCTATCCTTATGAAATTGTCAAATTCCAACCTTGCGATAAAGTATACACGCATTCCCACAAAAAATCAAGGGCGCGGTTCGTTAATTTCCCCCCTTGGGGGAGGACAATTTCTGGAAAAGGCCATAAAAATCCCCGGGCCGCCGGAAAGGACCCGGGGCGAAGGGCGCCGCCCTTATCCCATATTGCTTATGTCCTCTGCTGCGGTGATTCCGCTCTGCAGGACGCATCAATACGCTTTCTCTAAATGGAGGATGAGCAAACCTCTTTGCAAACAAAGAAGGATCTCTCAAGTGCGAGGGATTCGCTTTTTGTCCAGCATACGCAAAAAACGCTTTTCATCCGCATTAAGGATTAGCTCTTCTGGAAATCCTAGTATTTCTAGTATAGAAATAGAATGCTGAAATACTGCGACTTTATCTATAAAATGCGCATCAGAAGCAACGACTATGGGAACAGAATATTTCTTACATGCCATTAAGATTTGGCTACACATTTCTTCCGAGTTTGGCCGTACGACATGCGATTGTTCATTGATCTCCACAATTTTTTTGTGGCGTGCGAACGCACGAACGGCTTCCTCGATATCAAATGCGAACCGGTGATCGTCGCTGTGACCGATTACATCCACGAAGGGATCTTCTGCAACGGCAATCCAGGCGGCCGTATGCTCTTTAACGGACCCGGGCGTGAGGGTACTGGTATGCATAGATGCGATCACCCAATCTAATTGGGCAAGAATATCTGCCGGCATATCTAGGGTGCCATTATAATCCATAATATTGGCTTCTACGCCTCGAAGAATGCCTACGCCATCCCACGAATCCGGCAGCGCATGCATACTTTTAAAATATGACGGATGCGGGGCGTTAGATACTGCAGGAAAGACATGTTCCGTTACGCAAAGATATTTTACGCCGTGTCTTTTTGCCATTTGAATATTTTCATACAGCGTACTAAAGGCATCTCCACTGATGATGGTATGGGTATGCGTGTCAGCAATAATGTTCATGTACAGCACCACTCTCGCTTATTTTTTTAGACTTTCGATTTTGGTGATGAGGTACCTGCCCACATCGTGTAGATATTTTGCGGATATAGGGAAAAATTCAGGATCATAGTTTCGATAGATATTGATAACTTCATAGGTAAAATCACCCGAATAATGAATATCCGCAAGGGTTTTTGTAATGACGTTCCAATCCATTAGACCATGACCGGGAATAATATGATCGTCGGTTCGGAACAAATTATCGTTTACGTGCAATGCGCCTACGCGGCGATTCATGGTGCGCAGCATGTGATTGGGGTCTACCCCCACAATAGAGCAATGGCCAATATCGACACAGCAGGTCAGGCTTTCATCGTTCATCGCGTCAAAAAAGGCGCTATATCGTTCTGGTATAGCAAATACATCGGCAGTTAATACTCCTCGGCGGGGGTCGTATTGATACATATTTTCTAGCGCTATTTTGACGCCAAATTGTTTTGCCTCCGGAAGAAGCTGCTGATAGAAAGCCATATTCATCGTCCAAAGCAGGTCCTCGTTGCCCATGTATGGTATGTGATGCACAGGATGAATGATTACATGGGGAATCTCTAAAAGTGCGCATATTTCGAAGCAGCGCTGACACAACGGGAATACCTCACGTTTGTAATCTGGGAAGATGCTAGAATCAAACATAAATGGTCCGTGGGCCTGATTAAAATAAACGCCATTATCGTGGGCGATATGCAAAACCTCTTTGGCATATTGAGCGTATTGAGTAGTAGACCAAGGAAGCTGCCCATGCTCTAATGCAGGAGAAAATCCATAATCTATAGCGTCAAAACCGGCTTGGGCTAATATTTCTATGGAACCGCGTTCGCCTACGTATGGGCGGAGAAACGAATTTTCAGTAGAAAGAATCATTGTGCATTCTCCTTTTTTGCGGCTTTTCGCCTGGCTGCGATGGTGCTAGCAATAATGGGATAAAGCAGCATTACGATGGACAACAGAATAATCGCGCAAGAAATGGGGCGGGTAAAAAATACCATTGCATTGCCTTCCGAGAGCAGCAGCGCCCGCCGTAAGCTGGTTTCAAAAAGGGAGCCTAAGACGAGAGAAATACACATGGGCGTTACTGGGAAGCCATATTTTTTAAATACATAGCCGATCAGGCCAAAAGCGATAACCACAAACACCTCAAAAATATTATTGCCAATCGCAAAGGCCCCCAAGATACACATGACAATAATGCATGGGATCATAAGGCTCTGCGGAATTCGCGCAACTTGAGAAAATGGCTTAAGGAACAAAGTGCCTTGCAAATACATAAATAAATTAATTACAATCAATCCGCCCATAATTGCGTATACCCAATTATTGCCGGAGGTAAAGAGATTAGGCCCGGGTGTAATGCCCTGCATGGTCAGTGCGCCGAGAAGGATTGCCATGACGCCATCCCCCGGAATACCCAACGTCAGCATGGGAATCATCGCGCCGCCTGTTACGGCGTTGTTAGCACTTTCGGCCGCTAAAATGCCTTCCACAGAGCCGTTGCCAAATTCTTCGGGATGCTTAGAACTACGTTTGGCTTCATTATAAGCGAACATGGCGCCCTCTGCGCCTCCGGTACCCGGTACAGCACCGACAAAAGCGCCAATTAAGGAAGACTTAAGAATTAATTTCCAGTGGCGGAGGATGTCTATGAGAGACATGGACGCTTTTCCTACATCCATAACTTTCAGCTTTTCATCGCCATGTTGGAAGATATGTTTACAATTAATAAACACCTGGGCAAGCGCATAGGAACCTAACAAAGCGCTGATCATCTGGATACCTGACAGCATATGATAACTGCCGAAAGAAAAGCGATTCGTCCCAAATAAAGGGTCGGCGCCTACGCAACCTAACAGCAAGCCAAAGGCGGCAGAAAGTAGACCTTTAAAAAGCTTGTTGAGGTCCGTCCCTTCTAGGCCGATCGAAGCAAAAATACCAAAACAACATAGTGCAAAATATTCCGCAGAGGCTACATTTACGATCAGTTTGGCTATGAGAGGGGCCAGGAACAACAAAATAATACAACTAATCAAGCCGCCAATAGTGGAAGCTACCAATGCGCATTTCAATGCGTCACCAGCCCGCCCTTTTCGCGAGAGGGGATATCCTTCTAAGGCGGTACATACTGCATTAGCGGTACCTGGAGTATTTATCAGCGTAGCCGTAATGGAGCCGCCAAACATGCCCCCACAATAGGCGCCTAATAGCAGAAACATAGCGGCCAACGAATCCATATGAAACGTCATGGTAAGAAGGATGGTCACGGCGAAGGATACGCTTAAACCAGGCGCGGCACCAATAAGTATACCTACGGCGACGCCAACATTCATCATGAATATATTATTTAACGTCTAAAAGCTCATTATGCTCTCTAACATGGTATAATACCTCGCTTTAATTATCGAATAGGAACTAACAGTAGATATTTAAAGAGCAAATATAAAACAACCGCAAATATATAGTAGCTTAAATAGTAATACCATTTCCTGCATCCAATAATCAACAAAATAATGGGAGGAACTATTGCCGTCGCTGCAATAAAACCAATCTGAGAAAAAAGAATTCCATAAACCAGCACCAATAGGAACACAATATAGGGTATAAATGCTGCCAATTTAGCGCTTGGCGCATGCGGTTGATCGATATTTTCCGATGAGTCGCCGTCCTTTTTGCATTCCCGACGATATAGGCGAAGGGAATTTAAAAAACCGCCTGCAGCGGCCAGCCAGAATACAATGGTGATAAACCGAGGAAAAGTATCGGGGGAAAACGCCTCGGCTTTCGCTGAACCGCTTAAATAGATTTGAGTAGGAATGATCCAAAAATAGACGATGATAGCGCATACCATTAAAACGGCATAAACCACCATGTCCTTTCGTATTTCTTTTTTCATAAAAACCTCACATGAAAGAAATTTTAGAAGAAATCAGAGCCGCCCGGCAGTGATCTCTCAACCATTGCCGGGCACGAAGCTGCATTTAGTATGCTACGACATCTAACCCGGCTTGCCTGAATACGTTGGCGTAAACATCTCGCTCAACGAGCAACAGATCCATAATTTCATCCGGCGTGTACAGGTCGGTATAAGGAGCATGATAATTGATTTCGCTCCACTCGATATAGCCTTCGGAAAGCAATCCCTCGTTGATTTTTTCGGTTAGGTATGCGCAAATCTCATCAGGAGTATCCGCACGAACCGCAGCAACCCATAGGCATTTGTTGCCCTCTAAGCCCTCGATACCCCACTCTGCGCCGCAAGGCAATTCGGGGAAAAAGGGGCTACGTTCACTGTCGATAGTCAAAAGCACATTCACGTCTTCCCCAGCATCCACATATTTGGCAGCAAACATATCGTCAAAGGCGGCAAAATCAATTTCCCCGGCAAGATAGCCTTGGTATAGGTTGGCCGCCCCCTCGTATGTTACCCAGGTTACGTTGTCCTGTATACCCATTTGCATAAACATAGTTACAGCCGCGATATAGTCAAAGCCATTCATAGACGGGACTCCCACAGTAAATTTTTCACCGCTTTCTAGGAATGCCTTTAAATCCTCCGGCGTTTCTAAGCCCATCCTGCTGTTGCATGCCAATGTGGCAATAATGGGGGAACAAATAACTTGCAGAGGCTTCCAGCTCTCCAGCGTATAGGTAAGCGTATCATTCAGCAAAGGTTGAGATAAAGCGTTAGCCACACTCAGCATAGCAATGGTATAGCCATCTGCAGGGCGCGAATAGGCTTCCTGAATGCCTATCGTACCCGATCCACCGGAAACGTTTTCAATAATGGTTTTCACCGGGAAATCGCAATATTCAAATAAGGCTCGGGAGGTAAGGTCTAAGCCATCCCCTGCTCCGAAGGGGACAATAACGGTAATATTCCGTTCAGGAACCCAATTCTCTGCCGAATTCTCGGCAACCGCAGCATTTCCTACCAGTAGCATCATCAATACTAACAAGAGGCTCACTAGTCGTCGATTGAAGGTTTGTTTCATTGTCTTCTCCTCCTTTTTTTTATGCTCACTGCGGGTATGTCCCTACAGTAATGCAAACGTATGCATTAAATGGGAAGAAAAATATTCCGACCAGCTATAGCGCATCATCGAGGACGAGCGGTAGTGTTGCGGACAATGAGCTTTGTCTTCATAACCGCTGAGGAGGGCTTATCTGCAGGATCTTGAGCTAGGCGCAGCGCCATGTCTGCGGCGAGCCTGCCCATTTCCTGAAGAGGTTGCTCTACGGTGGTCAGTTGAATATTGTATAGGTCGCAGATGGAACGATTATCAAATCCCGCTACAGACATATCCTTGGGCACAGAGATACCAGCTTCGTACAGCGCCTGCATAGCGCCAATGGCTAACATGTCGTTTGCTCCGATAACCGCCGTGACCTGGGGATATTTTGCTAAAACTTCCTTCATGCCATTATATCCCAAAGGGATGACTTGATCTGAGTCGGTAGTGCGCTGGCATTGGCAAATATATTGAGGGCATTGCGAACGCAGCATAGCATCTTCATAGCCTTGACGGCGTTCATTTAGTACAATAGCATCATAAGTAATAAACGCAATATGTTTATGCCCGAGGTCCAGCAAATGCCTACAAAGCTCTCGTACCCCGCCGTAGTGATCCGAATCCACATAAGGTATGCCCGAAATGGCGTCGGGGGTCTTTCTGCGCAAGATTACGGTGGGCATTTGAGTCCTTGTGATTTGCTGGAATAAACTATCCTCCCAGTATTCGGGTGTAATAATAACGCTATTATAACGGAATTCTTTGGCGCGAATTAGAAACTCGCAGAGTCTATCTGTACTGCGTTGAATACTATGATAAGCGATATCATGGCCGCGCTGGCAGATGATTTCCTCAGCGCCTACGGCGCACTTGGCGAAAAAAGAATCGTTAATATCGGGGATTGTAAATCCTATAGTCAAGACGCCATACCCCACTAGCTGTTGCGCATACCGGTTGGGAATATACCCCAAGTCCTCAACGGCGCGCAATACCCGTTTCTTCGTTTTATCGCTGATTTCGGGATGACCGTTAATTGCCCGGGAAACCGTTGAAGTAGAAATGTTTAGGTATTTGGCAATATCTTTAATTGTCGTCATGCGGTTGCCCTCATCAT
>DSLFC04102__coassemble_785_pt1 | contig 28985 bp, 23 predicted proteins | sample DSLFC04102__metabat2_low_PE_004 | metagenome-assembled genome bin DSLFC04102
GGTTCACCAGCCGGCGGATGACCGCCAGCACCTCGTCCACCATGGTGGGGTCCAGAGCGGAGGTGGGTTCGTCGAACAGGATGATCTGGGGCTTCATGGCGACGCAGCGGGCGATGGCGGCGCGCTGCTTTTGTCCGCCGGAGAGCTGGCTGGGCATGGCGTCGGCCCGCTCGGCCATACCCACCTGGGCGAGGCAATCCATGGCCAGCTGGTAGGCTTCCTTGCGGGACAAGCCGCCCAGCTGCATGGGGGCCATCATCACGTTCTCCAGCACCGTCTTATGGGAGAACAGGTTGAAAGTCTGGTAGACCATGCCCATCTTGCGGCGGATCTTGTCCAGGGGCGCTCCCCGGGCGGTGAGCTCTTCGCCGTCGATGAAGACTTTACCTTGAGTGGGCTGTTCCAACAGGTTCATGCAGCGCAGGAAGGTGCTCTTGCCGCAGCCCGAGGGGCCGATGATGCAAATGCAATCTCCCTTGTCGATATCCACGTTCACGTGCTGGAAGATCACGTTGCCGCCAAAGCTCTTGCCCAGGTCTTCGATGTGGATTAGCGACATTTTTCTCCCTCCTCACGGGTAAAATGCTTGATCTTGTCCGAGGGGAAAGCGACCTTGGTGATCACCGAGCCCAGCAGCAGGTAAACGATGGCCACCAGCACCAGGGCCAGGATGGGGTCCAAGGTGCGGGAGGTGATGATGTTCACCGAACGGGTCATGTCCTGGATGGCCAGCAGGCTGACCACCGAGGTATCCTGCATGGTGAGCACGAACTGGGTACGGTACAGGGGCAGCACCTGGCGGAAGGCCTGGGGCAGCACCACCTGGCGGAAGGCCTGCCACTTGGAATAGCCCAGGGTGCGGGCCGCTTCCACCTCTCCCGGGGACACGGAGGCCACCGCCGCCACGAACATATCCGACAAATGGGAGGCGCACTTCAGGGTAAAGGCGACGATGGCGATGGCCACCGGCGTCAGCCCGGTCTGCACCAGGATCATATAGGCGAAGATCATCAGCATCAGCAGGGGCGGGAGCTTGGTCATCAGAGAGGTGAACAGCCGCACCGGCACGCGGAGCCAGCCGTGGCGGCTGCGCTTGGCCATGCAGAACAATACGCCCAGCAGGCTGCCCAGCACGAAGGCGGAAAGGCTGAGCAGCAGGGTGATCTTCAGCCCCTCCAGGATCAGCTGGTAGCGGTCCTCATAGACCAGGTTCCAGTAGAAGGTATCTTTTAGCTTGGCCATCATCTTCATGTCCCTTCACCCTCCTCTTTGGGAATCAGCAGCACCAGATCCAGGTCATAATAGGGATCGCTGCACAGGCAGGCGCCGGTGTTGCTCATCTCCTTCACGTAGTACTGGGAGATGGCGCAGATGTATATGTCCGCCCGCCCCTTGGATACGGACATGGCGCAGGCCGTCCAGCCGCTATCCGCCCACTGGATGCGGTAGCCGTAGGTCCAGGCAAAGTGCTTGATGAACTCCACGTCCAGCCCCTGGGGGGAATCGGTGACGAAATCGTAGTACACGAAGGGGGTATGGCCCAGTCCGGTATCCAGGGTCACCCGGATCACCGGCCCATCCTCGTGCTGGGGAATATCGGTGTTGGGGGTGAAGGCCTGGGCATGGGCCCGGGCGCTCAACTCCTGCCCTTCCTCGCTGGCCCAGAATTCGGGGATAAAGGCGTTGATCTGCTCCAGCAGGTCCTGCCGGGTGGGCGTCACCTGAACCACCAGGGAGTCGGAACCGATGGGCTCCTCCATGACGGTGAACTGGGGAAATTCCTGGATCACCGAGGGGGCATACAGATCATCCACTGCCAGGGCGTCGATGTAGCCGAACTGCATGGCGATTACCCCCTGGGAGGGAATGTCGTAGCGGTAGACCTGCAGGCCCTGGGCGGTGAGGAAATGGTCGGCGCTCCAGCCCAGGGGAACGCCGATGGACAGCGCCCGCCAATCCGTCTGGCTGGCCGAAGCGCACCCGATTCCGCACAGGCATCCTGCCACCAGCACGGCCAGCAGCGCCCGAAGCGCTTTGCGCGGCATTTTGTTCTTCATAACTCGCTCCCTTCCATAACGCTGGGCTCCTGAAACCCTGCATCCACACAAAAACACGGCAACGCGCCAAGAGACGCGTGCCTACAAAGGAAGAGCCCTGACAACGAAGTTGCAGGGCTATGGCGGAGGAGGAGGGATTCGAACCCTCGAGACGCTTTTGACGTCTACGCGATTTCCAGTCGCGCGCCCTCGACCAAGCTAGGCGACTCCTCCATGCGGTTATGCAATTGTGCGTCAATGGCCGGTCAAGCCGTCAACAGGAGCGATTATAGCACAGACCCAGGAGAATTGCAATAGGAAAAATGGAAAAAGTTTGCGTAAGATATGTTCACGGCCTGATTAAAGTGTTATACTGATCGGGAACGGGGTGCGCACAGAGGAGGGAGAGCGATGGCGCGGCTATTGGGGCGGTACCGGTCGCCCTTGGGGACCATTTTAGTGGCCTGCGACGGCGAGGCGATTACGGGACTTTGGTTCTGGGGGCAGAAGTATTTCGCCGCCGGGATAGAGGGACCCGGGGCGCAGCGCTTTACCGTCCAGCAGGAGCATGGCGTCATAGAGACCATGACCGTCTGGGAGATGGAGGATGGGAGGCAGGACATCCGGCGAGGAGAGCAAGACTGCATCCCGGCGGATGGGCGGTATGCCGGATGGGAGGAAAGGCCGGCGGGTGCGCCGGTTCTGGCCCAAGCGGCGCATTGGTTGGCGCGGTACTTTGCGGGAGGGGACCCGGGGCCTACGCCGCCCCTGGCCCCTGATGGGAGCCCCTTTCGCCAGGCGGTATGGGCTGCGCTGATGGAGATTCCCTATGGACAGACCCGGACCTACGGCCAGCTGGCCCAAGCCCTGGCCCAGCGGACCGGAAAGAAGGCTGCGCCCAGGGCGGTAGGGGGCGCGGTGGGGCATAACCCCATATCCCTGATGATTCCCTGCCACCGGGTGGTGGGCGCCGGGGGAGCGCTCACCGGCTACGCGGGGGGCCTGGAGCGCAAGAAGGCGCTGCTGGCGCTGGAGAAAACCGCTCCGGCCCCGCCCGCCGGGCCCTGACCCCGCGGAGGCGGAGTCAGGGCCCGGACGAGGTCTTTGCCATTGCCGGAAATGGGCTCTTTCAATCAATGCAAAAGTGAAAATGATAGGGAAGCGCCCTGGATGTTTTGCCATGGAGCCGGCGAAGCGGCTGTTCATCCGGGCTGTGGAGTTTATGCGCGTGCCTATAGCGGAAATCATGGCTCATTTTTCTTTCGGGGAAACGGTTGTTTCATGGGCAGAATGGATAACGGCGTCGAGGATGCCGGCTGTTTTTAATGCCTTGCTCAAGGAATGCCGTTGAAAGGATAGGGCGAAGGGGACGCATGGTCAGCGCCTGTTGATCCGTTTTCGCGCCCTTGCGCCAGGAGGAGGAAAAGCCGCCATCGCGAGGCGCAAGGGTTCGCCTGCGATAGCTGACGCTCTTATAGATGGCGTTTTCTCGGGGGGATAGCCGGCGCTTTTCCCGCAGCTGTACTTTTAAAATTTGGGTTTGGGGTTAGAACTGCGTCCGTTTGGGGAGAGGCTCTGGCAGAGGCGCGCCGCAGCGCTTCTTCCTTGGCTCTGTGGACAGGCGCGGGCGGCCAAACTTATGACCGCCCAGGCCGGTGAAGGTGTGCCTCAGTCCGGTTCAAAGATATATCCTTTCCCCCAGATGCTTTTCAGATATTTTGGGGTTACGGGATCTTGCTCGATTTTTTTTCTAAGGGCGTGGATGTGGACAATCACCGTCCGATGGTCGCCATAGTCGACCTTGCCCCAGATCAGCTTGTATAGCTCATTTGGTTTGAAGGTTCTTCCGGGATTTTGCATAAAAAAGGCCAGAATGCGGAACTCCATGGGCGATAGTTTTTCCCGTGCGCCATTTTTGATCAATTCATGTGTAGCGGCATCCAGCGAAAAGCCCTTGCAGGCGAGGACATTGGGGGGAACTACGCTATGCTCCATCTGCACCCGGCGCAGATTCGCCTGAATACGTGCCAGCAAGACCTGATTGTTGAAGGGTTTCACGATAAAGTCGTCTCCGCCCTGGTTGAGGGCTGAAACGATGGATTCGCTGTCATCCAGGCAGCTCACGAAGATGACGGGACAAGAATGCCACTGCCTCAGTTGTGCGCAAAGGGATATTCCGTCTCCATCCGGCAGCATGACGTCCAGCAGGATAATATCGAAACAATCCCTGGAGGCAGACACCGCTTCTTGGACATTGCGAACCCAGGTAATCTCGTACTGTTCCTCCTGGGCCAAATAATATTTGATGATTCTTGCCACCTCGGGATCATCCTCTACCAGCAAAATGTGAACCACAATGCTTGCCCCTTTCACTTTATCATAAAACCTGCTATACTAGACCTAATACTCCACATTGTCGGGAAGGCTGGACCCATGAAACAAACGGCTTTTATCGTTCTGTCATTCGTTCTGGTCATCTTGGTGACCCTTGGCCTGTGCGGCTTTATCAATGGGCTTACCCCCGTTCTCAAGAATGGCGACCAACTGCCTGGAGACCTGTCCATGGGTCAGTATGCCGTCGAGGACCTATGCTATGACCGAGAAAAAGGTGGATTCAGCTTAAATTTTTTTGCTAACGAAGGCTGTGTCCCCTGTTCCCTCGTCGTCAAGAACCTGGTGCGCTACGACGTATATCAAAGCGTTGGGTATCGCGTTTACCAGAATGGGGATCTGATCTACGACTATGCCAACGCTGGCGCTTTTTCCCGCATTCAAGTCATACCCCTTCATCCCATTGAGGCGGCGTCTCAACTGCAGATTGTATTCGAAACGCAAGAGATGCCTTATTTTATGCAGCCGCCCTCTGTTTGGGCCTCTTTGCTGGGATTCGCCCCATCTCAGCCGCAGGTCATGATTGCCGACAGCCAGGCGGTCGCCCATGTCCGCAGCCTTTCCGCCCTTATCAATGCCCTCTTGGTGGGTGTTTTCCTGGCGCTAATGGTCAACAGCGTTTCTCTGTGGGCAAGGGCAAAGTCGCAAAAGTATTTGCTGCTCATCGCCATGACATCATTGATTGCCCTCCTCATGACCATACTGGTTTCCTTCTTTCCGGGTATCCCCTATCATTTTTATACACCGGTCTTTCTCCTCTTGTCAAACGCCACGAGTCTCTTGGCCTCGTGTACCTGTATTTACCTCTATCACGAAATTTGGCCGGGCGCCGTGCGGAAAGGGCTGGTCTTGGGCGCTGCGGTCCTGGTGGCCGGCGCCTTGCTCATCGTTTTTCAAGCGTTGAATCTGCGCTTTTATGTATTGCTGCGGCGGCTTTTTTGGGCGCCTGTGCTGATGACCTTTACGATGGCCATCCGGCGCAAATGTCCCGGAGCGCGCCTTTTGGCCTATGGGTATACGGTTACGGAAGTCATTTTGTTTTACATGTATTCGGCCAATGAACAGCCCCCCGCCACGCCGGATATCGTCCGGATGTATTTCCGGCTCACGGAAATTACCTGCGCTGCATTTATCTTGTGCTGCACCATTGTGATTAACGGCAGGTTTGGCGCACGCTTTACCCAGAGCAAGGCACTGTCCAAGACGCTGGAAGAAACGGTCCAGGAGCGCACCAAAGCGCTTATCGATGCCCAGACGAGAAGGCATAACATCATGCTGAACGTCTTTCATGACTTGCGCAGTCCGCTCTTTGTCTTCCATAATCGCATGGAGATGTTGCATCCAAGAACGTACGAGGAGGAAAGCGCCCTTGCCGTCATGAAAGAACGACTTAGCTATATGGAACGGCTTACCGAAGACCTGTTTTTGACGTTTAAACTGGAAAGCCATGAGTTGCTCTTCGAATTTGACGATACGGATCTGCATCAGTTACTTACATCCCTGGTCGCTAGCAATCGGTCTGTTGCCGAACAGCACGGGATTTCCATGGATTATTCCGGAAATGGGCCTTGTGTGGCTTGGGGCGATAGTTACCGTTTGGGGCAAGCCTTTCAAAACCTCATTGACAATGCCATCTTTTATACGCCCAAGGGCGGCGCTATCCACATCACACTGAGCGTCACTGAAGACTGGATCCGTGCTACCGTGTCAGATACCGGCGCCGGGATTGCGCAAGCTGATATCGCAAAGGTATTTGAACGCTATTACCGAAGCGATTCGCACAACCCCAATTCTTCGGGGCTGGGCCTTTCCATTGTCAAGGGAATCGTCCTAGCGCATCGCGGGAAAATATCCGTTGCCAGCGAAAAAGGGCGCGGAACTACCTTTACCCTATATTTTCCGCTCAATACGACGGGGGACACAACCGAGGCGTAAAAAGCGCACTGCGGGGAGCCTCCCGCAGTGCGCCGGTTCCAGGGATCAGTTCCCGGCCCGTTCGGCAGCCATGAGCGCGACCCTGCGGCCGGAAGTCATGGCAAAGCCCAGTCCGTTGCCACCCAAGGCCAGGGTGCCGTTCATGCCGCCGGCGGTATCGCCGCTGGCGTACAGCCCTTGGATGGGCACGTCATAAGGTGTGACCACCTGCAGATCCGCATTCACCGCCATGCCGCCCAGCGTAGTGGCGAAACGGGAGCGCTGCTCGACCACATAGTAGGGGCCCTCTTCCGAAAGGGTATAGACGGCGTTGGTACGGCCAAAGTCCTCATCGCAGCCCTTTTCCGCGATCATGGCGTTGTAGCTGTCAACGGTTTCCCGCAGCGCCGCAGGATCGATTCCCGCCGCCTCAGCAGCGCCCTCCAGGGTATCATTTTTCAGGAAGACGGGGGCTTCGGCGCCGTTGAGGGCGAACCATTTTTCAACCAGCTCGTCGGTAAACTTGCCGCTGTTTTCGCTGCGCAGCGTATCAAAGCCGTTTTGATCGAGAATCAGATAGAAGCAATGGTTTTCATCCGCTGCCAAGGCCGCCATAATGTCGGAGCGGGGCCCGTTTTCGCTGACGATGCGCTTGCCCTGCTTATTCACCATGATGGTGGCGGTGTCGAGCAGCGTTTTGGTATTGGAGACAGCCATGCCCATACCCGGCGCATATTCCAGGCCGTTAGGCGGGAGTTTGCCGCAATCCATGTTCTTGGTATACCCGCCTACGGCCAGGGCCATGGCGATACCGTCGCCCGTGGAGCAAGAGGCGCCATAGTACAGCGCGCTGGACAGGCGCTCGGGCAGCATGTCGCGGTTCGCGCCAAACCCGCCGGTTGCCAGGAGCACGGTGGGCGCCTTTAGCTGAAAGATTTCGCCTTCGGGGCCTTGGGCCAAGACGCCAATGACCGCTCCGCTCTCATCCGTCATGAGTTCGTAGGCGCGGGTAGAAGTCATCAGATCGACGGCGTCATATTTCTGCATGTTTTCATAGAGCCCTTGGGCCAGGCCGGCGCCTGCGCCGTCAAAGGTAAACATGCGATTGACGGAATACATGGCTTCATAGCGGAATTCCGAGCTGCAGGGAATCTGCAGGTCGTCGATCACCCAGTCGAAGGTTTCCCCGATATTGTTGGCATACATCCACGCCAGGCGGGCATCGCTGCGGTACTCGCCGCCCTTAATGATATCCATGAAAATGGTTTCGGGCGAGTCGTTGTCAAAGCCCGCGTCTTTCTGCCATTGAGAACAGCCCGCATTCACGGTGCCTTCGGAAAGGGCGCCGGCGCCGCCGGTCAAGGCCATTTTTTCAATGATGATGACGTTGAGGTCATTCTGCGCGGCGGTAATGGCTGCCGCCATGCCGGAGATACCAGCGCCGACGATGACCATGTCGGCTTCTTTGACGATGGTCTCCCCGGAGCTCCGGTCCGCAGCGTCTACCGCACGGTAGAGTACGGAAGTATCGGCCATGGCATTGGACAACGCATTGTCCACGGCCTCTATAATCGCATTGCTGCTCATGGTGCAGCCGGCGATGGCATCGACGGCCAGGCTTTGCGCGGCTACGATCTTGCCGGGAAGTTGCTCCACCGCAATGGAACCAACGCCTTCCGTTTCGGAAGCTTGGTCGATGGTGATGCTCTCAATCTCGCTCTGGGTGACGGTAACGGTCAGCTTCAGCGCGCCGCCGAATCCCACGGCTTCGCCGCTATAGCTTCCGGGCGTAAACAGGTTTTCTTGCTCAGCAAAGCAATGCATACTGGACAACATGCAGGCGATGACGAGCATGACCGCCAGCAAATTTTTAAACTTGTATGTCCTCATAATTCATTCCCCTCTGTGAAAATGTTTTCGTCCAGTTATACCCTTGCAAGGTGATTTCAGTATAACATGATTTATTTCCCGGAGGGATTAAATAGGAATTAAAAATGGTTCCGGCATCTCTTGCGCATCTTGCGGGCGGACGGCAGGAAGTCTAAGAATATGGCTTTTGCGAAAAGCGTCAATGGTATGCGGATAGCCGCCGTCCCATGGCCCTGGGGGATTGCCTGCGCATCTTTTTCAGAGTTTGCCGTCCCTAATTTCGCATATTGGGTATATTGGGAAAGAGAACAGGAGGTTTGCGCTATCCAATAAGAAGCATGAGACCGGACCGCCGCCCGAGACCCGGCTCTGCCTGGCGCGGGGGAATGGGCGGGGAGGAGCGGCAATGGGGATGGGGGATGCTTCCGCCGGGGGTTTCCGCACAGGCGCGCCCCTTGCCCGTTGGGCGGCAGGGGCTGGGAAAAGGCGCCGCCTAGGGTTCGCCCAGGTTGGCGGCGATTCTTTCCTATTTTTTGCTTGTGTATGGGACTAGAGGGTGTTATAATGAAATATAAATGTATTGGTGGGCAAAGGGAAGCGCATTGTCCACTTGTTTTCTTGTGAATGAAGAAGGTTTGGAGGCTGAGAGGATGAACACCTGCGCGATCGTGGGGATCAACTGGGGCGACGAGGGGAAGGGCCGGATGGTAGACTATCTGGCGGCGCAGTACGACGTGGTGGTGCGCTATCAGGGCGGTAACAACGCGGGCCATACGGTGATCAACCAGTATGGCAAGTTTGCGCTGAACCTATTGCCCTCGGGCATCTTCCGGCCGGAGACGATGAACCTGCTGGGCGTGGGCACCGTGGTGGACCCTCAGCACCTGACGGGGGAAATGGCCCGGGTGCGGGAGCAGGGGGTTCAAATCGGCCCGGACAACCTGAAGATCGCCGATAGGGCCATCATCGTGTTTCCCTTTTATCCCCTCCAGGATCAGATGGAGGAGGCCAGGCTGGGCAGCCAGAAGTTCGGTTCCACCCGGCGGGGCATCTCCCCGGCCTACGGCGACAAATATATGAAGAAGGCCATCCAGATGGGCGACCTGCTCCACCCCCAAGCGCTGGAAAAGCATTTGCGGCTGCTGGTGGACTGGAAGAACGCGGTATTTTCTAAGGCCTACGGCCAGCCGCCCATCCAGTTCGACCAGGTGATGCAATGGCTGGAGCAATACGCCATGCCCTTAAAGCCCTACATCTGCGACGCGGGGCAGCTGCTCAAGGAGGCCCTGTCCCAGGGCAAGAGCATTCTGTTTGAAGCCCAGCTGGGCGCCCTGCGGGACATCGAGTACGGCATCTATCCCTACAGTTCCTCCTCCTCGCCCCTGGCGGCCTACGCGCCCCTGGGCTGCGGCCTGCCCTCCATTAAGGTGCGTGAGGTGGTGGGGGTGGCCAAGGCCTACTCCACCTGCGTGGGGGAGGGCCCCTTCGTGGGCGAGCTGATGGACGCAAAGGGGGACTGGCTGCGGGAGGCCGGCGGCGAGTACGGCGCGGCCACGGGCAGGCCCCGCCGGGTAGGTTGGCTGGACCTGGTGGCCACCCGTTACGGGGTGCAGCTGCAGGGCGCTACCGCCCTGGCCCTGACCAAGCTGGATGTGCTCACCGGGCTGAAGGAAATCCCGGTATGCGCCCATTACCGCACCGCCCAGGGCAAGGTGACCGACACTTTCCCCTTCACCCCTGAGCTATACGGCTGCCAACCGGTATACGAAGTACTGCCTGGCTGGGAGGAGGACATATCCGGGGTGCGCCGGTTCCAGGATTTGCCCAAGGCGGCCCAGGACTACGTGCTATACTGCCAGGAAAAGTTGGGCTGCCCCATCAAGTACGTGTCGGTGGGGGCGGACCGGGAGCAGCTGATCATTCGCTAAGGAGGAGCACCGAAGTGGAGCGTAAGAGCGTATACGAGACGCCGTTGAACAGCCGCTACGCCAGCAAGGAGATGCAAGAGCTGTTCTCCCCGGACCACCGCTATGGGCTGTGGCGGCGGCTGTGGGTGGCCCTGGCCGAGGCGGAGATGGAGCTGGGGCTCCATATCACCCAGGAGCAGGTGGACCAGCTCAAGGCCCATCTGGACGACATCGATTACCAGCGGGTGAGCCAGCTGGAGGCCCGCACCCGTCACGACGTGATGGCCCACGTGCTGGCCTACGGGGAGCAATGCCCCCAGGCGGCGGGCATCATTCACCTGGGCGCCACCAGCTGCTACGTCACCGATAACGCCGACGCCATCATCCTGCGCCAGGCCCTCACCCTGATTCGGGCCAAGGTGGTGGAGGTGCTCAGGCGGCTGAAGGACTTCGCCCTGCAGTACAAGGACCTGCCCACCCTGGGGCTCACCCACCTGCAGCCGGCCCAGCTGGTTACCGTGGGCAAGCGGGCAACCCTGTGGATGCAGGACCTGGTGATGGACCTGGCGGACATCGACCACGTCATGTCCACCATCCGGCTGCTGGGCAGCAAGGGCACCACCGGCACCCAGGCCAGCTTTTTGGACCTGTTCGGGGGGGACGGGGCGCTGTGCGACCGGTGCGAGGCCCTCATTGCCCAGAAGATGGGCATGGACAAGGTGTATCCGGTGAGCGGGCAGACCTATCCCCGCAAGCTGGACAGCCGCATCCTGGCGGCGCTCAGCGGCGTGGCCCAGAGCGCCTACAAGTTTGGCCAGGACATGCGCCTGCTCCAGTCCTTTCACGAGCTGGAGGAGCCCTTCGGCAAGGACCAGATCGGCTCTTCCGCCATGGCCTACAAGCGCAACCCCATGCGCTCGGAGCGCATCTGCTCCCTGGCCCGCCACGTGATGGCCCTGGAGAGCGACGGGGTGATGACCGCCTGCACCCAGTGGTTTGAGCGCACCCTGGACGATTCGGCCAACCGCCGCCTTTCCCTGCCCGAGGCTTTCCTGGCCCTGGACGCGGTGCTGGAGCTGTACGCCAACGTGACGGCGGGCATCGTGGTCTATCCCAAGATGATCCAGAAGCACGTGATGGAGAACCTGCCCTTTATGGCCACGGAGAACATCCTCATGGAGGGGGTCAAGCGGGGCGGCGACCGGCAGAAGCTCCACGAGATCATTCGGGTCAAATCCCACGAGGCCACCCTGCGGATGCGGGGTGAAGGATTGGATAACGACTTGCTGGACCGCCTGGCGCAAGAACCCGGATTTCCCCTGGACAAGGCTCGGTTGGACAGCCTGTTAGATCCCAAACTGTACACCGGCCGCAGCGCACAGCAGGTGGAACAGTTCATTCGCCAGGAAGTAGACCCCTGCCTTACCGGCGAGCGCCTGGCCCAGATGGGCGAAATTTCTGTGTGAAGGATGGATCGCTATGACGTTTAAACGCAATAAGGTCCCCCGTGCGGTGGTTAGCCGCCTGCCTGCTTATTACCGCTACCTGGTTAACCTGGAAAAGGCCGGGCTGGTACGCATTTCCTCTCAGCAATTGGGGGAGCGCATGGGCCTGACCGCCTCCCAGATCCGCCAGGATATCAACTGCTTCGGCGGCTTCGGCCAGCAGGGCTACGGCTATAACGTGGCCGAGTTGCGGGGGCGCATCGGCGCTATTCTGGGGCTCACCCACAAGTATCGCTGCATCGTGGTGGGCGCGGGCAATATCGGCCTGGCGGTGTCGGGCTATGCTGCGTTCCGCCAGATCGGGTTCGTGGTGGAAGCCCTTTTCGACGTGCGGCCTCAGGCGCTGGGCTACACCAAGGGCGGGCTGCCCGTGCTCAGCGTGGAGCAACTGCCCCAGTACCTGGCCGAAAATCCCATCGACGTGGGCATGCTGGCTGTGCCCGAAGGCGCTGCCCAGCCCATGTGCGACCTGCTGGTCAAGGGCGGCGTCAAGGCCATTTGGAACTTCGCTCCGGTGGACTTGTCCGTCCCCGAGGGGGTTACCCTGAATAGCGTCCACTTGCAGGATACCTTGTTGGTTCTTTCCTATTATATGACCAATCCGGCCAAGGCCGATGAGCGCAGCGAATAGCGCACCCGACACATGATGGATAACCAATCTACCCAGCAATCTTCTTCCCCCCGCCGCAAGGAAATCCGCCAGGCCCGGGAACAGGCTCGGGCCCAGGGCGGCGGCCGTCCCCGGCCCCATGAGAAGGATAAAGCCCAGGCGCCCCAGGCGCTGGAGGATGCCCTGAAAAAGAAAAGGGGAGGAAAGGCTTCCGGAAAAGCCCAGCTTCCGGAACCTTTGAAACAGGACGTTCAGCCGGAGCTGGAGGGGAAAGGCAAAGGCCAACCGGCGGAGGCCGGCGCTCCGGCAGAGCAGGTTGACGCCGCCTGCCAGCTGCCGCCGGAGGGAAATACAGACCAAAGTCTGCTTTTGGACATTGCGCCCCAGACAGAAACCGACGGAATTCCGAAGAAAAAAGACCAAAGTCTGGACGTCGCGGCCGGAGAGGTGGCGGAGAGAGCCGCCCGGGCCCAAGGGCTGCGGGAAAGCCGGGACGGGGCATCCCGGCGGGAGCGTCGGGAAGGCCGGAACGGTGAAAGGGCGCAAGGGCGCGCCGCCCGGCGGAAGAGCGCCAAGGTGAATTATGCCCGGGCGGGCAAGGGCCGGGCGCAGGAGCGGCAGCCGGCCTGGTGGAGCGTGCCGGTAATGTGCGTGGCCCTGTGCGCTTTGGCGGCGGTGACGGTATTCGGCGGCGGCGCGTTGTCCCGCTGGCAGGACTTTCAGGGGGCTCGGGCCCAGGTGGAGACTGGCACCTTTTATCCCGGCATCACCGTGGACGGGGTGGACGTGTCGGGCATGACCCTAGACCAGGCGTTGGCTGCCTGGGAGGAAAAGGCCCAGCAGAGCTATCAGGATTGCCAACTGGAGCTGGAGATCGACGGGGAAACCTGGCTGCTCACCCCGGAGGAAATGGGCTACAGGGCGGACTATCAGCAGGTGCTCACCAGCGCCTATTCCCAGGGCCGGTACGGCACCTTTGCCCAGCGCCAGGCCCAGGTGGAGAAGCTGTCCGGGGCCTGGTCCCGCAACTACGTGACCCATACCGGCTACGACGAGGAGGCGCTGCTGGAGCGGCTGTCTCAGATCGCCACCCAAGTGTCCCAGCCTGCGGTGGAGGCCACCATTTCCGGGTTTAGCGAAGAGGGCGGCTTTACCTTCACCCAGGGGGAGGACGGGCTGGTAGCAGATCCCCACGACCTGTTCGACGCGGTGGAGGAGGCCATCGCCCAGGGCAGCGGCAGCGTATCGGTGAGCCGGAAGACGGTGTCCCCCGGCCGCGATGTGGAGGACCTGCAAAGCCTGTTCGGGCAAATTGCCCAGGCCAAGACCAACGCCCGTTCTTCCTCTCAAAACCGGCTGACCAACCTGAAGCTGGCCTGCCAGGCCCTCAACGGGCTGTGCATCCAGCCGGGGGAGACCTTCTCCTATAATGATACCCTGGGCAAGCGCACCACGGCCAAGGGGTACAAGAGTGCCCCGGCCCTGTCCAGCGGCTCTCATACCATGCAGGTGGGGGGCGGCATCTGCCAGGTGTCCACCACCCTGTTCAACGCGGTGGCCAAGGCGGGGCTGGAAATCGTGAAGCGGCATCCCCATTCCATCCCATCCAGCTATGTGGCCCGGGGCCTGGACGCCACGGTGAACTGGCCCAACCAGGATTTCAAGTTTAAAAACACCTCCGATTACCCCATCTACCTGTCCGCCAAGCTGAACGACCAGAAGCAGGTGGTGGTGGCGGTATACGGAAGATTGCTGGATGATGGGGTCACCATCAAGCTAAAAGGCGTGACCACCAATACTTACAGCCCTGGCGAGGCGGAGGTGGTGTACACCGACAAGCTGCCCACCGGCCAAAAGAAGTGGGTGAGCGACCGGCGCACCGGCTATAAGGTGACCACCTACCGCATCTACTACAAGGACGGCAAGGAGACCGACCGGGAAGTGCTGTTCAAGAGCACCTACGCCTCCAGCGCCGGCAAGGTGCAGATCGGGCAATGAGTTCGCGAAGGATATTTTAACCCAATATGCCATTTTACGCCGATTGTTTACCCTGGGTGGGATTGAAAAATCCCGCCCAATATGCTATGATGGGCTGGATACGCTATTGATGCGCCCACGAGGCGAACAGATTGGGAGGACATGATATGAAGACCACTGTGGAAAAGCTTTCGTCCAATCAGGTAAAGATTGACTTCGTCGTGGATGCCCAGGCCTTTGAGAAGGGCATGCAGACTGCCTATAACAAACTCAAGGGCAGGATCAGCATCCCCGGCTTCCGCAGGGGTCACGCGCCGCGCCAGGTCATCCAGATGCATTACGGCCCCCAGGTGTTTTATGACGACGCCTTTGAGGCTATTTTCCCGGACATCTACCGGGAGGCCGTAGAGGAGCATAAGCTGGACCCGGTGGACCGCCCCAGCGTGGCGGAGGTGAGCCAGATCGGCCAGGGCCAGGACCTGATTTTCAGCGCCACGGTGTACGTGCGCCCCGAGGTGACTTTGGGCCAGTACAAGGGCATTCCCGTTCAGAAGCAGAGCGTGGACGTGACGGAGGATGACGTGAACGCCGAGCTGGAGCGGGCCCGGGAGCGGGTAGCCCGGTTCGTGGACGTGGAGGACCGCCCCGCCAAACTGGACGACCAACTGGATATCGACTATGCCGGCTTCTGCGAGGGCGAGCAGTTTGAAGGCGGCACCGCCCAGCACCACAAGCTGGTATTGGGTTCCGGCGCCTTTATTCCCGGCTTTGAGGATCAGCTGGTGGGCGTTAAGGCGGGGGACCAGGTGGAGGTGAACGTCACTTTCCCCACCCCCTATCATTCCGAAAAGCTGGCGGGCAAGCCTGCCGTGTTCAAGGTGACCGTGAACGCCATCCAGGAGAAGGAAGTGCCCGCCTTGGACGATGACTTCGCCAAGGACGTATCCGAGTTCGACACCCTGGCCCAGTATAAGGACTCCATCCGGGAGCGGCTCACCCGTCAGGCCGAGGACAAGGCCGACGCCGCCTTTGAAAACGAGCTCATCGAGGAAGCGGTGGACAACGCCCAGGTGGATATCCCCGATTGCATGATCCAGCAGCAGCTGGACGAGATGATGCAGGAGATGGAGCAGCGGATGCGCTATCAGGGCCTGAACATGCAGGACTTCCTCAAGTACACCGGCCAGTCCGCCGAGCAGATGCGCAAGAATTACAAGGGCGAGGCCGAGCGCCGGGTGCGCACGAGGCTGGTGATGGAGGCCATCCGCAAGGCGGAGGACATCCAGGCCACCGGCGAGGAGATCGAGGCCGAGGTCAAAGATCAGGCCGACAAGATGAAGAAGAGCGTGGAAGAGGTCAAGAAGATGCTGGGCGGCATGGAAAAGGCCTACTTTGGCGATTCCATCTCCATGCGCAAGACCATTCAGCTGCTCAAGGATACCGCCGTTTCTCAGCAGGACGTGGAGGAGCAGGAGCAGCGGGAAGAGCAGCCCGCCCAGGCCCCCGCAGGAAAAGAGGACGCGGGCCAGCAGGAATGATTGCCCAGGCGATTGTAATGGGGCGCGGCTGCGCATAATCGATATCAGGGAGGTGCGTCACGTATGAATCTGGTACCCTACGTCATCGAGCAGACCAACCGGGGGGAGCGTTCCTACGATATTTTTTCCCGGCTTTTGAAGGACAGGATCATCTTCCTGGGCGGCGAAGTGAACGACGATTCGGCCAACTTAATCGTGGCGCAGATGCTGTTCCTGGAAATGGAGGACCCGGACGCCGACATCATGCTTTACATCAACAGCCCGGGCGGTTCGGTGTACGCGGGCATGGCCATCTATGACACCATGAAATACCTGAAGTGCGACGTTTCTACCGTGTGCATCGGCATGGCCGCCTCCATGGGCGCTTTCCTGCTGGCCGCCGGCGCCAAGGGCAAGCGCAAGGCGCTGCCCAACGCGGAGATCATGATCCATCAGGTGTCCAGCGGCGCCCAGGGCCAGGCTACCGATATCCAGATCCACGCCGAGCAGATTCTCAAGATCAAGAAAAAGCTAAACGAGGAGTTGGCCAAGAACACGGGCAAACCCCTGGAGGAAGTGAACCGGGACGTGGAGCGGGACCACTTCCTCACCGCCCAGGAGGCCAAGGAATACGGCATCATCGACGAGATCATCCCGCCGCGCCGGTAATCGCAAGGAATAAAGGAGCTATTCATGGCAAATAAAGAGGATTTTAAGCCGGTGAAATGTTCGTTCTGCGGAAAGACCCAGGACCAGGTGCGCCGCTTGGTGGCGGGCCCCGGGGTGTATATCTGCGACGAATGCGTGCTGCTGTGCGAGGAGATCGTCTCCGACGACCTGGAGAGCAGCGGCCGGGACCACGCGGGCAACCGCCTCATGCGCCCCCAGGAGATCAAGGAGGTGCTGGACCAATACGTCATCGGCCAGGAAACTGCCAAGAAGACCTTGGCTGTGGCGGTGTACAACCATTATAAGCGCATCGCCCATCCGCCCCGGAAAAACGACGTGGAGCTGCAAAAGTCCAACGTGGTGATGCTGGGGCCCACCGGCTGCGGCAAGACCTATTTGGCCCAGACCCTGGCCAAGATTCTCAACGTCCCCTTCGCCATCGGCGACGCCACCAGCCTCACCGAGGCCGGATACGTGGGCGAGGACGTGGAGAACATCCTGCTGCGGTTGATCCAGAACGCCGACTACGACATCGAACTGGCCCAGCGGGGCATCATCTACATCGACGAGATCGACAAGATCGCCCGCAAGTCGGAAAACGTCTCCATCACCCGGGACGTGAGCGGCGAGGGCGTGCAGCAGGCGCTGCTGAAGATCCTGGAGGGCACCGTGGCTTCCGTGCCCCCCCAGGGCGGCCGCAAGCATCCCCATCAGGAGTTCATCCAGATCGATACCACCAACATCCTGTTCATCTGCGGCGGCGCCTTCGACGGCATCGAGAAGATCGTGGCCAATCGGGTGGGCAAAAAGGTGATGGGCTTCGGCGCCGACGTGAAGAGCCGTTCCCAGATGGCCGACGAGCAGATCATGGCCCAGGTGCGGCCCGAGGACCTGCTCAAGTTCGGCCTGATCCCCGAGTTCGTGGGGCGCTTGCCCGTGATGGTCACCTTGAGCCAGCTGGACGAGCAGGCCCTGATGCGCATCCTCACCGAGCCCCGCAACGCCCTGGTCAAGCAGTACCAGCGGCTGCTGGAGATGGACGGGGTAGAACTGGAGTTTGCCCCCGAGGCCCTCAAGGCCATCGCCCAGCAGGCGCTAAAGCGCAAATCCGGCGCCCGAGGCTTGCGGGCCATCATCGAGGGGGTTATGCTGGATACCATGTACGACATTCCCTCCCAGGAATCGGTGGCCAAGTGCATCATCACCGAGGAAGCGGTCACCCGTCACGCCATGCCTACCCTGATCGCCGGCGAGCCCATGCGCCGCCGGGGCCAGAGCAAGGCCCAAGCCCAAATGCTGCCCCCTTCGGTTTCCTGAGTATCCTGCCTCGTTCGCCCCGACGCCACCGGCGCCGGGGCCTTTTGTATTCCCGGGACCTGCGTACGGTCAGACGCTTTTTCGGAGGGGGGGATAGCGTTGCGCTCCAAGGCCTATGCCTTTTCCTCCCGCCTGGAGTGCTTCAACTGGGCCCAGCGGCCGGTAAAGTGTCTTGGCCGGACGGAGAACCTGGCAGGGAGACCGGGGGGGCTCCCTGGCGTGGAGGTAGGACCGGCGGAGATGGCCCTACTCCTCCACGTTACAAGTGATTTGGCAAGCGGTTTTCTGGCTGGCTGATGCTAGGGAAGAAGCGCTTGGGGCGGTGGGACAGCGGTTAGACGATGAGAGGACAGCTTGGAGGGATGGACAGGGAGAGCGGTTGGGGCGCGGACCGTTAGGCCGGGATAGTTTTTCGCCGGCCCTATTGGGGCCGGCGAAAACTGAGGGTGGATGTCCTGGAATTTGGGGGCTGGGGCAGCTTGGAATGGGCCCGGAGTCAGTGCAGGGAGCGGCTTTGGGCGGGCTTGGCCGCCAGGCCCTGGTGGGGGGCAGGGGGGACCAGGGCGCCGGGCTGGACGCCCAGGGCCAGGTCCAGGGCTTGGCTGACGCGCTCGATGGGAATGACTTGGATGGGCATGTCCCGGTAGCGCTGGCAGTCGTTTTCCGCGGGGATCAACACCGTGGACAGCCCCGCCCGGATGGCCGCAGCGATCTTTTCCGGTACGCCGCCCACCGGCAGTACCCGCCCTTGGACCGATATTTCGCCGGTCATGGCCAAATCCCCCCGCACCGGCAGGCCGTTGAGGGCGGAGTAGGCCGCCACCGCCATAGCGACTCCCGCCGAGGGGCCATCCACCGGCGCACCGCCGGGAAAGTTGATGTGAATGTCGTAGTCCGCCACCCGCTGGCCCATCATGCCCAGCAGGGTCATGGCGCTGCGGGCGGAAGCCAGGGCCATGGAGGTGCGCCGCAGGGTATGGCCCCCCTTTTGGCCCAGTTCCTCGGCCTCCACGATGCCGGTGACCTGCACCTGCCCCTGGCCGGCTGGGGCGGGACGGGCAACTGCCTCCAATTCCATGAGGGCGCCCTGGTGGGAGCCGTGGACCGCCAGGCCGTTGACCCGGCCCGGTTGAGGCGCCCGGACCCGGCCGGGTTCCAGGCGGGGGGCGTAGTGGCCGCATTGGATCACCCATTCCAGGTCCTTCCGGGTGATGAGGCGGCGTCCCTCGCCATGGGCCAGCCCGGCGGCCATCTGTACCATGTTCACCGCGTCCCTGCCGCTGGATGAATGTCGCCCGATGAGCAGTGCGTCTTCCGGGTTCAGGGTCAGGCCCGCCCGGCCGGCGGCTCCGCCGGCGATCTGAGCCAGTTCCTGGCTCTCCAGGGGGCGGAAGAACACCTCCATGCACCGGGAGCGCAGCGCCGGGGGCAGTTCCTCCGGGGCGCGGGTGGTGGCGCCCACCAGGCGGAAGTCGGCGGGCAGTCCGTTTTCAAAGATTTCGTGGATATACCGGGGGGTACGCCCGTCCTCGGGATCGTAATAGGCCGATTCAAAGCGCACTTTCCGGTCCTCCAACACCTTGAGCAGCTTGTTCATCTGAATAGGATGCAGCTCCCCGATTTCGTCCAAGAACAATACGCCCCCATGGGCCCGGGTCACCGCCCCTTCCTTGGGCTGGGGCACCCCGTTGATGCCCAGCTGGCCCGCCCCCTGATAGATGGGGTCGTGGACGCTGCCGATCAGCGGGTCCGCGATGGCCCGTTCGTCAAACCGCACGCAGGTGGCGTCCATCTCGATAAAGGGCGCGTTGGCCTGAAAGGGCGTTCCTTCTGAGCGCTTGGCCGCTTCCAGCACCAGACGGGCCGCCGCCGTCTTGCCCACCCCCGGGGGGCCGTACAGGATGACGTGTTGGGGATTGGGCCCGCACAGGATGGCCTTGAGGGCCTTGATCCCCTCCTGTTGGCCCACCACGTCCTCCAGCCTGGCGGGGCGTACCCGTTCCGCCAAGGGTACGCTCAGCCGTATCCGGCGCAGGGCGTTCAGCTTTTCCATTTCCCGGGCGTGGCTGTGTCCCCGCCGTCCAGGCTCGCTCCGTTCCTGCCCTCGAAGCTGTCTGTAGAAGTATAGTCCTACGATCACCGTTACCGTTAGCTGCAATAGCATCAGCGCCACCGCCAAATCAATCCCTCCCAACCAAGCGGTATGGGCTTAGTATGGGAGGGTATGGGGGAAATTAGTCTTTTGGTCTATTTTCGTCCAGGGACGGCCACCCACGGGGCGGATTTTCGCCGGGACGGCCGGATTCGGGAGGACGGACCCTGGGAAGACAGAGAACAGCTCGGGAAACAGGAAAGGCAAGGGTGGGCCGGGAAACAGGGAAGGAATAGGGGAGCCCACACATGGGAAAATGGCGGGACTGGGAAAGCCGGAGAGAACAAAGAAAGCCCGCAAACGTGGAGGAGCAGGCGGAGCCTTTAGACCGCGCCTTGTCCTTGTTCTATCTTCACCGGGGGGATGGATTGGGGCGGCTGGACGGCCTGGCGCACAACGCCTGCCAGCCAGGCGGCCAGCAGCAGGAGAAGGGCGATGACCAGCATGGTGAGGGTGCGCCGCAGCAGCATCGACCGCTGGCGCAAAAAGCGGCGGTGCAGCTGCTGGATGGGGCTGTCCTCTCCGGGCGCCTGGGCGGGAGGCGGGGCCATTAGGGGCAGCTCGATGGCGTCTCCCGACGGCGTGCGCAGGGGCTGTTCCTCCATCACCTGGGCCATGGAGCACCGGGTGAGCACCTGGTCCCGCTGCCGCCCGCACCGGGCGCAGCGCTGGCGGCGATAGGCGTTGGGGCGGCCGCATACGCACACCCAATACGCCCCCGTGCGCCGGGGAAAGCACACCGCGTCCCGCCCCGCCACCGCCATCAGCCGGTTCAGCTCCCGGCCGTCGGGGGCGGGCATATCGGGAATCTGGATGAGGCGGCTGGGGTGGCCGATCCAGTCGGCGCGGCCATCCTCAAACCGCAATTTGGTAAAGCTGAGCCACAACCCCTCCCCGGAGCCGGGCAGGGCCAGGGCCAGGGTGAACATCTGGCGGGGGGCGGCGTCCACATCCTGGGCTAGGGGGAGAGACTGCTCTCCTTCCGGCCCCTCAAAATGGACCTGGCCCTCCAGGCGGCGGACCCGGCGCCCGGACAGGTTGAACAGCCGCACGTAGGCCCGGGTCTTCCCCCGGTCGTCCCGTGTCAGCTCATAGCCCCGGGTTTCCACCGGGCAATGCAGGTCGATGCGCAAGAATATGGCCTCCCCATGGCGATCTGGGCCCATTATACCACACCGGGACGCCGGGGGCAAGGCGGGGAAGGAGGGCCGCGGACCCGGAGGGAAAGAGAAGAAAGCCAGAGAGAAATCAAAAAATATTTTGGATAGGATTAGAAATTGTTGAGGATGGAAAAGAGTTTTTTTCGCCTCCGTGGTGGGATTGGCGCGGTTTCTCCGGGACGATATTATATATAGTGCTGAATAATGTCATGGTTTTTATTTATTGAAGCTATTGCGTCGGAAACAGTTGTATGGTGGTATAATTGTCGTACAGATTTGTGCCACATTGTGGCCATATAAAGAAGAGATCACCATGAATACCTATCCTGGCGGGGTCTGGCCGGTAATGCTTACGCCCTTCACGGCTGACGGCCAAGTGGATGAGCAGGGACTTCGGGCGCTGGTGGACTGGTACATCCAGTCCGGCGTGGATGGCTTGTTCGCCTCCTGCCAGTCCAGCGAGATTTTCAACATGAGCTTTGAGGAGCGCATGGATATCGCCCGCATCACCGTAGAGCAGTCCGCCGGGCGGGTACCCGTGGTGGCCTCCGGCTTTACCGATTACGAGCTGGACCAGCAGGTGAAGTCCATTGAGGCCATGGCGGCCACCGGGGTGGACGCGGTGATCCTGCTGACCAACCGCCTGGCGCGGGAGGACGAGAGCGATCAGGCGCTCATGGACCGGGTGGACGCCCTGCTGGAGCGGATCGACCCCAACATTCACCTGGGCCTGTACGAGTGCCCCATGCCCTACAAGCGCATTTTGAGCATCCCGGTGATTGAGCACTGTGCCAAGACCGGCCGGTTCTATTTCCTGAAGGACACCTGCTGCGACGCGGCCCAGATTCGGGAAAAGCTGGCCGCCATCAAGGGCAGCAACCTGAAGCTGTACAACGCCAACGCCACCACCGCCCTTCAGTCCATGCGGGACGGCGCACCGGGGTATTCCGGGGTGATGGCCAATTTCCATCCGGAGATTTACGTGTGGCTCACCCGCAACATCCACCACGAGAACGCGGACATGGTGCAGGGCATCCTCACCCTGGCCTCCCTCATTGAGCGGCAGTGCTATCCGGTGAACGCCAAGTTCCACCTGAAGAACATCGAGCACCTGCCCATCACCACGGTGTGCCGGGTGCGCAAGGATCAGCTAACCCCCACCTTTGAAGACGAAGTGTATCAGATGGACCGGGTCATCAACGACGCCTATCAGCGGCTGTGCCGGTAAGGAATTATGAATCAGAAGATGAACAAGGCGGCCCAGATCAGGGCCAAGATGGCTAGGGGAGAACGGGTGATAGGCGCCCACGTGTTCTTGACCGACCCGGAGATCAGCGAGGCGCTGGCCAACCACGGCTTTGAGTTTGTGTGGATCGACGGGGAGCATTCCGCCTTTGACAAGGCCAGCATCCTGGGCCATATCATGGCCTGCGCCGCCGGAGGCGCCGCCTCCATCGTGCGGGTGGCCTGGAACGACCCGGTGCTGGTTAAGCCGGTGCTGGAAATGGGCCCCGACGGCATCATCCTGCCCATGGTATCCACAGCAGAGCAGGCCCGAGCGGCGGTGGCTGCTTGCAGCTATCCGCCCCTGGGCATCCGGGGCTTCGGCCCCCGCCGCGCCATTCAGTACGGCGCTTTGGAGACGGGGGAGTACCTGGAGGGGGTAAACGACAGCTTTTTGCGCATCGTGCAGATCGAGCATAAGGAGGCCGTGGACAACCTGGAGGAGATCCTCCAGGTACCCGGGATAGACCTGGTGATGGTGGGCCCCAACGATCTGTCCGCCTCCATCGGCCGCCTGGGCGACCTGCGCCATCCCCAAGTGATGGCCCTGTGCGACCGCATCGCCGATACCTGCAAGGCCATGGGCAAGCCCTTCGGCGCCTCTCTGGGCCCGGGGGACGAGGCGACCATCCGGGATTGGATAGAGCGGGGCGTGAACATGCTGGGCTGCGGCGACGACATTTCCTACATATCCATGGGGTGCAGGCGCACCTTCCAATTGATTCAGTCCCTGGGCTGACCAGGCCGCCGGAGGCCGGGTTCCAGGATACCCCCTATCAGACAGAACCGGCGGACGCCGGAAGCGATGATGCCCGAACCCGGCGCTTCAGCCGGGCGGACGCAGAGGAGGCGGAGAAGATCATGCAGCAAAGCGCCAATCCATTGAACAAGGAACATTTGTATGAGCAGGTGGCCAACCTGCTGGAACAGCAGATCCTCTCCGGCCATGCCGACGGGGAGCGATTGCCCAGCGAACAGGCGCTGGCGGAGCGCTACGGGGTGAGCCGCACCATCGTGCGGGAGGCCTTTAAGCTGCTCAAGGAGCGGGGCCTCATCGATTCCCGCACCGGCTCGGGGGCCTACGTCACCCGGCCCGAGGCCCAGAACCTGTCCGACGTGATGGCGCGAATCATCCGCTGCGACGGCATAGACACTTCCTCCATTTACGACGTGCGCGGGGTATTGGAGTGCGCCTCGGTGCGCCGGGCGGTGAAGTGCGCCAGCGAGGCGCAATTGGCCGCGATGGAGCAAATCCTGAAACGGCTGCGGGACCGGACGCTGTCGGTAGAGGAACGGCGGGATTTGGATTTCGACTTTCACTACCTCATCGCCCAGGCCTCCGGCAATCCGTTGCTGGCGTTGCTGGTGCAGGCCATGTCCAATATCTTTAAGGAAAACATCAGCACCGGCATTTTTACCGTGGGCGGCATCGACGACGCCATCCTGCGCCACCAGCGCATCATGGTGGCCATCAGGGCCCGGAACCCGGAACAGGCGGAACGGGCCATGCGGGAGCACTTGGTTCAATCTCTGGAAAACGCGAAAAATTACCAGCGAAGCCAACCTAGATAGGATTGCGGAGAAATTCCGCATGAATATACTCATTTTAAGAGGGAGGATATACCCATGAAGAAGGTACTGTCCCTGGTTCTGGTCCTGCTGGTGGCGCTGAGCGCCGCCACCGTGGCCTTCGCTCAGGATCTGGGCGAGCCCGTCAAGCTCATCGTCACCTTGACCGCCGTGTCCACCGATACCCACGCCAAGGCCATGATGGAGTTTGAGAAGGTGGTCGAGGAACTGTCCGGCGGCAATATCCAGGTGGAAGTCTACACCGACGCCACCCTGTTCACCCAGGAAGAAGAAGTGGTGGCCGTGGTGGGCGGCGACGCCGACATGACATTGTCCAGCGCCTCCTGGCTGACCACGGGCTCCCCCTGGGTGTCCATGTTCACCGCGGGCTACGTGTTCAAGAGCTACGATCACATGACCAACGTGCTCAACGGCGAGATCGGCAAGAGCGTGTTTGAGAAGATCGGTCAGGAGCAGGGCATCCTGCCCCTGGGCGCCTGGTACCTGGGCTCCCGGGAAATCTCCCTCAGCGAGGACAGGGCCGTGACCACCCCTGAGGACCTGAACGGCGTCAACCTGCGCATGCCCAACTCCGAGGCGTGGCTGTTCCTGGGCCAGGCCCTGGGCGCCAACCCCACCCCCATCTCCTTCTCCGAGCTGTATCTGGCGCTGCAGACCGGCGTCGTGGACGGCCAGGACAACCCCCTGCCCTCCGTGGAGAGCGCCAAGTTCTATGAGGTGCAGAAGTCCATTACCATGACCAACCACCTGGTGGACTCCGTGTGGCCCGCCATCAACCTGCAGAAGTGGGAGAGCCTCACCGACGCCCAGAAGGACATCATCATGCAGGGCGTTGAGGCCGGCCGCAAGTACTGCGACGAGACCAACCTGGCCCGGGAGGCCGAGCTGGTGGACTTCTTCAAGGCCGAGGGCGTGTCCGTGTACGAGGCCGACATCGACGCTTTCTCCGAGCACGTGCTCAATTACTACCTGAACGACCCCATCTCCGACAGCTGGGACAAGGACCTGCTGGAGCAGATCGAGGCCATGGCCTAATCGCCTGACCCAGCGGGGCGGGCGCGCACTCCAGGTGCGCGCCCCCCTTTGACCGGATGCGTTAATTCCACCTTTAGAACAATTTGCGTAATTGCCATGGGACCGGTTGCACACCGGCGCACGGGCCCTGGCTTGGGGGATTATGCTGGAAGGGGGGACACAAATGGAGAAACTGAAAAAGTTGGGGCTGGTTTTGAGAGATGTGGTGGAGATCTACATTCCCGTGACCAGCTTCGTCATCATGTTTCTGGTATTCATTCTGCAAATCTTCTGCCGCTACGTGCTCAGGCAGCCGCTACAGTGGGCCTATGAGGTCACCGTGTCCTGCTACCTGTGGACCGTGGTGCTGGGCGCCTGCCTAGCTCAGCGCAGCAACAGCCACGTGGTATTCACCCTGATATACGACAAGATGGGGATCAAGGGCAAGGCCATCACCTCGTTCCTGGGCAATGCCCTGATCGCCTTTGCCATGATCTATTCCTTTGTGGACAGCGTGGAGTTCATCGATTTCATGAAGATGCAGCGCACCAGCGTGCTGAAGATCGGGCTCAACTTCGTGTACATGCCCTATATTGCCTTTATGGTGATGATCACCATCTACATGCTCATCGATATGTACAAGGACGCCCGGCTGTTCCTGGGCCTGGCCTCTCCGGAGGAAGTGCGGGAGCGGTTGCGGGAGAACATGTCCGAGGCCGAGCTGGCCATCGAGGACGCAAAGGAAATCGAGAATGCAAAGGAGGATGAGGCATGAGCGCGCCGTTGATTGTGTTCCTGATCATGTTCGTGCTGATCTTCGTGCTCAAAATGCCCATCCCCATGGGCCTGATGTGCGCGTGCGTATTCTATTTTATCGTGTCCGGCGACGCGGTGAAGATGGTGGCCCAGCAGACGCTGAAAACCTTCTACACCAACTACACCATCGTGGCGGTGCCCCTGTTCATATTCGCTGCCAACGTGATGAACTCGGGCAAGGTGACCGACAAGGTATTCGGCTTTGCCAAGGGCTTCGTGGGCCGGTTTAAGGGTGGCTTGGGCCACGTGAACGTGCTGGCCTCCCTGGTGTTCTCGGGCATGACCGGCTCGGCCATCGCCGACGCCTCCGGCCTGGGCAAGATGGAGATCGACGCCATGCGCGCCGAGGGCTACGACGACGGCTTCTCCTGCGCGGTGACCGCAGCATCGGCCACCATTGGCCCCATCTTCCCCCCGTCCATCCCCATGGTCATCTACTCCATGCTCTCCGGCGCGTCGGTAGGCGCCCTGTTCATGGGCGGCATGGTGCCCGGCGTGCTGCTGGCCATTGCCCTGATGCTCTACGTGGCCTTCGTGGCCCACAAGCGCAATTATCCCTGCAGCGAGAAGGTGAACCTGAAGGGCTTCCTGCTCTACACCTTCCGGGCCATTCCCGCCATCCTCACCCCGGTCATCCTGCTGGTGGGCATCTACACCGGCGTCATGACCCCCACCGAGGCGGGCGCCGTGGCCGGCTTCTACGCCCTGCTCATCGCCGTGTTCGCCTACCGCATGATGGGCTGGAAGGACCTGTGGCGGGTGCTGGTGGACACGGTGCGCTCCGTGGGTTCCGTATCCCTGATGATCGGCGCGGCTACCTGCATCAGCTACATCGTGGCCCGGGAGCAAATCGCCGTACAGGTGGGCAACCTGATCCTCAGCCTGACCACCAACAAGTACATGTTCCTGCTCATCGTGAACATCGCCATCCTGATCCTGGGCATGTTCATCGATACCTCGGTCATCCAGGTGGTCTTTATCCCCATCCTGCTGCCCGTGGCCCGGGAACTGGGCATCGACATGGTGCACTTCGGCCTGGTGGTGGTGTTCAACATGATGGTGGGCCTGTCCACTCCGCCCTTTGGTATGTTGCTGTTCATCACCAGCGGCATCTCCGGAACGCCCCTCAAGGACGTCATCAAGGAAATATGGCTGCCCCTGGGGGCCATGCTCATCGTGCTGTTCCTGATTACCTACGTGCCGGACATCGTCTTGATTCTACCTCGCCTGTTGCTGGGCTACACCGGCTGACGCCGCAGCGCCCAAGCAAAGCGCCGCGCCGGAAACCCGGCGCGGCGCTTTGCTTTCAATTCCACCGGCTACAAAAGCACCTTCACAACCGCCTTGCGCACCTTATCCCCGCCGCCGTGGGGGCGGATACAGGGCTTATGGGCGTCCTGGGGGAAAAGGATCATCATCTCTCCGGCGCGTACCAGCGCTTCGTTTCCGGGCATTTCTTGATAGAAGAGGATGTCGTTTTCAGGGGAATAGGGCGTCTCCACCGGGGCGCTGCTCACGGAGCAAAAGCCGATGCGTTCGCTGCCAGCCAGCACCAGCTGAATGTCCGCATAGCGGCGGTGAGCCTCCCAGCGTCCCTGATCCCAGGCCTTGAGCTCAGGTTCCTGAATCATGAGATAGACCTGATTGCCGTCGATATCATACCGTCCCGGCGCCAATGCAGCTAAGTCGTTGCTGGTCAGATACGCAAAGGCGCGCTGAAAACCCGGGCCCAGCCCTTCATAGAGGCGGGCGTTATGCAGGGTATCGTAGATCATAAAAGTCCCCTCCCTTGTCCCCATTGACTGGATACGACGCGGTCTGCATTCCTATTATAAGCCAGGCCCTGGGAGGCTGTCAATGCTGGGCCTGGGCGGAGCGATTCCCGCCGCCGTCTGGGAAAAGGCGGCGGTATTTTCCCGCCGGCGCGGGGCTGTGAGGACGCGGAAGGAGGCCCGCTCCGAAAAAATCCCCGGGAGGAGCCCATGTATTTGCAATCAAGGCGGAATGTATGGTATAATAGATTAGAATGCCATCAACCTGGATGGAGGCGGAATCAATGAGATATGTAGGTACGGTGGTGCGCGGCATTCGCGCTCCGATATTCAAGCGGGGAGACGATCTGGCGGCGATAACCGTAGAGTGCGTATTGCGGGCGGCCAAGGGAGAGGGCTTCTCCTTGGGCGACCGGGATGTGGTGGCCGTGACCGAGTCCACCCTGGCCCGCACCCAGGGCAATTACGCCACGGTGGAGCAGATCGCCCAAGCGGTGCGGGAGCTGTTCCCCGGCGGCGAGGCGGGAATCATCCATCCCATCCTCAGCCGCAACCGGTTCTCCATGCTGCTCAAGGGCATCAGCATGGGCCTGGACAAGCTGCACATCCAGCTGGCCTATCCCTCCGACGAGGTGGGCAATCACTTAATCGGCTGGGACGAGCTGGACGAGAAGGGCGTAGATCCCATGACCGACGTGCTCAGCGAGCCGCGCTACCGGCAGCTGTTCGGGCAGGAAGTGCGCCATCCCTTTACCGGGGTGGATTACGTGCGCATGTATCAGGAGATCGCCCCGGGGGCCGAGATCTTCTTGGCCAATGATCCCAGGGAGATGCTCAAGCACACCGACTGCGCCATCGCCTGCGACATCCACACCCGGCAGCGCACGGTGCGCCGGTTGAAGGCGGCGGGGGCCAAGACCGCCGTATCTTTGGCGGATATCCTGAACCACCCGGTGGACGGCAGCGGCTATAACCCGGACTACGGCCTGTACGGCTCCAACCTGGCGGACGAGCACACGGTGAAGCTGTTCCCCCGGGACTGCCAGGCCTTTGTGGAGCGGGTGCAGAAGCTTTTGAAGGAGGCCACCGGCAAGAACATCGAAGTGATGGTCTATGGCGACGGCGCCTTTAAGGACCCGGTGGGCAAGATCTGGGAGCTGGCCGACCCGGTGGTTTCCCCCGGCTATACCAAGGGGCTGGAGGGCACGCCCAACGAGCTCAAGCTCAAGCACCTGGCGGATACCCGGTTTAAGGATGCCCAGGGGGAAGAGGCGGCCCAGATGATGCGCCAGGCCATCCACGAAAAGCAGGGCAGCTTGGTGGGCACCATGGCGGCCCAGGGCACTACGCCCCGGCGCTACACCGACCTGCTGGGCTCTCTGTGCGACTTGACCAGCGGCAGCGGCGACAAGGGCACTACCATCGTGTTGGTACAGGGTTACTTCGACAATTACGCCGACTAAGGCTGGAGGCGCGGGGCCGGGG
>DSLFC04102__coassemble_799_pt1 | contig 28224 bp, 22 predicted proteins | sample DSLFC04102__metabat2_low_PE_004 | metagenome-assembled genome bin DSLFC04102
GCACACCTCAGGAGCGAATTGGGGACTTAAACGCACAAATGGCAGCCAACCGCATCGGCATAGTTCGCATGAAGGAAGCATACCGAAAATATGGGCAGTCGCTGATTGAAGCCATGATGCAATTGCAGGATTATGCGGAGAATAGTCTGAGAGCGGCTATCGCCAAAATTCCGGATGGGACTTATCATGCCGTTGATCTGGTAGACGATATGGAAAACTTAGATCAACAGATATGCATTGACGTGGTGATCACCGTTCAGGGCAGCGATATCATTTTGGATTTCTCTCAATCCTGCGACCAAGTGCCCGCGAATATCAATGTGACCTACGGTGGATTGATGGCCACGGTGTTTTACACGATTAAGGCCATGATCGGGCCACATATTCCATCAAATTCAGGTATTTATCGCGTATTTAAAGTTATTGCCAGACCGGGTTCTGTTGTCAACGCGGTGGAGCCAGGGCCGATTGGGGAGCGCATGAGCACATGTCAGCGCGTAGTGGAAGCCATTTTCAAAGCGTTCTATCCCGTACTAGAGAAGAATGTAATGGCCTGCAGCCATGACGGCGGGACTTCTGTGAATTTATCTGGCGTCAATCCGGCTACAGGGAGGTTTTTCGTTTATCCTGAAGGCATTGCAGGAGGTGAAGGAGCCCGGTGGAACCGCGATGGAATGAGTGGCGTACAGGTGCATATGACTAATACGTCCAATCAACCCATTGAGGTTTTAGAAATGGAAACCCCTTTGTTAGTGGACGCCTATGCACTACGTAAAGATTCCGGAGGGCCCGGGGAATTCCGAGGCGGTTTAGGTATTGAACGTAGGATCCGAGTATTGGCAGATGATGTGCGTTTCGTGGGACATGGCGGCCGGCAATTTTTGCCCGCTTGGGGTTTAGCTGGCGGCGGAGCCGGAGCGGTGGGCGGATTTTATAGAATCTGTGCCGATGGGCGTGAAGAACGGCTTTCATCGGTATGCACCAGCGCAGTATTCAACAAAAATGATGTGCTGCGCATATTGACGCCGGGAGGAGGAGGCTTTGGCGATCCCAAGCGGCGCAGTCACGAAGCGGTACAAAGAGATTTGGCGGAGGGGAAGATTTCCTTACAGGCTGCCTTAGATATTTACGGATATACGCCAGGGGAGGACGTACCCTAAAGGATACGTAAGCCGGAAAGGAGGGGCAAAGTGGGGAAATACATTGGACGAAGGCTGATCCTAGCGGTAATTACTTTTTTCGGGATTACGATTGTGGTGTTTTTTCTATCCTATATGGCGCCCGGTACGCCTTTAGATTACTTGATGGCAGACCCATCAATGACGCCAGAAGAGTTGGCTCGGCGTGCGGTGCAGTTGGGGCTGGATCAGCCGGTGTATCGCCAATATCTTTCATGGCTAGGGGAATTATTGAAGGGGAATCTGGGGTTCTCCTATCGAACCTATCGCAGCGTGATGGAAATGATAGGGGAACGTCTGGGCAATACGCTGCTACTCACTGGAACATCCCTAATATTGGCCTATTTGGCGGCCATTCCAATAGGAATTTATTCTGCCCGAAAGCCGTATTCCTTAGGTGATTACGTCTATTCCACGTCGGCGTTGATTGCTATGGCGCTGCCAGGTTTCTTTGTGGGCATGTTTTTCATCTTTCTATTCAGTGTAAAGCTGAATTGGCTGCCAATGAGCGGTATGTATACTAACACCACCAATCGCTCTTTCTGGGATCTCATCAAGCATCTGTTGATGCCTGCGGTATGCTTGGCCATTCAACAGATCGGCACCTTTATGCGCCAGATGCGTAGCAATATGTTGGAGGTCCTCGGCGAGGATTATATACGCACAGCTCGTGCTAAGGGTTTGAGCGAGCATCGGGTAATCTATGTACACGCACTGCGCAACGCCCTTTCACCCATGGTGACGCTGTTCGGCACATCTATTCCCTTTCTCGTGGGTGGAGCGGTAGTTACGGAGCAGGTATTTACATGGCCAGGCATTGGCACATTGATGATTGATTCCATCACGGCACGGGACTATCCGGTCATCATCGGCATTTCCGTGGTCGTAGCGGTTACGGTATTGATCGGTAACCTGATTGTAGATCTGCTCTACGGCGTTCTCGATCCAAAGATACGATACAATTGAGGGGCGGCGAGTATATGCGAAAAGAGAGAGGAATGAACGCTGAAGGCAGCAGCACCTATTATGCGGATGTACTTCGCCAATTTTGCCGGCACAAACTAGCGGTTTGCGGGATTCTGACCATTTTAGTGATTATTTTAGCTGTGGCATTTGTGCCCATGGCACTTAACTTGGACCCATATTCTACATCCCGCGGTCGAACCTTTGCAAAGCCGGATGGGACATTTGTACTGGGTTTGGATAACCTGGGTAGAGATAACTTAGCACGTTTGCTCTATGGGGGAAGGACATCAATTATTGTGGGACTAATATCTACTCTGATCAGCATGTTGATTGGCGTGCCCCTGGGCTTGATCGCCGGATATTTCCGCGGCTGGGTAGAAGTGGTGATTATGCGCATGGTGGACGTCTTCATGTCTTTCCCATCCATGATTTTAATCCTTGTGCTGGTATCGGTCTTTGGCCCATCCATCTGGTCTGTCACCATGGTTATTGGCGTAATGGGGTGGACGCAGTTTGCCAGAATTGTATATGGAAATGTATTGTCTATCTGCTCAAGAGAATATGTGGAGGGCGCGGTAGCGGTGGGCGCGTCCCATGCAAGGATTCTTAGGGATTACATTTTCCCCAATGCTACGTCCAGCGTACTGGTGATAGCTACCTATCGAACGGCTTCTGCCATTTTACAGGAGGCGGCACTGAGTTATCTGGGCATGGGGGTCCAACCACCCAATGCGTCCTTGGGAAATATCTTGAACGCGGCTCAGTCCATAACTACGCTCTCTACCCGCGCCTGGTTCTGGGTGCCTCCGGGAATTTTGCTGATTCTCATCGTGTTGTCCATCAACTTTATCGGAGATGGATTCCGGGATGCCCTTGATCCTAAAATGAAGATTTAAAGGCGTATAGCCATTGTATAATCGATGGATATGCATAGCTTATGAAGGAGGAATGGGAAATGGAGAAGGCGAGAAAATTGGTCGCTCTGGTCATGACACTGGCACTGCTTTTGCCTTGCTGCAGTACTAACGCATCCACGCAAGTGGATCAAGTGGTGCTTGCGCTGCAAAGCGAGCCCGAAACGATTAACCCGTTCAATATCACTGGCGCCTATGGCGATCCAATTCACGACTGCATTTTTGAGAAGTTTTTTGACTATTCGTATGAAGGCGAAATTTTAAATCGCCTATGCACTGCTTACGAAGCGGAGACCAACGAACAAGGACAGATGATCATTACATTTCACCTAGCAGATAATGTGACTTGGCATGACGGCGAGAAGCTCACCGCTCAGGACGTGGTCTTCACCGACAAACTGGTGACAAACCCGGACATGCTCAGTACGCGCCGGTATTATTGGTCCTCCATTGTAGGTACGGACGATTCCGGAGTATGCGAAGACCCAGATACACTGGGTGTCGTGGCATTGGATGATTATACGGTCCAATATACTTTGAAGGAAGTGCGAGCGCTAGACGCTTTTTTCCTCATTGACATGCGCTTTCACTATGTGATGCCCGAGCACTTGCTGAAGGATATCGATCCCGCACAGCTGCACCAGTCCGACTTTTGGCTGCATCCGGTGGGTGCGGGTCCGTTGAAATTTGATTCCATGGTGAGCGGGGAGCGGTATGAGTTGGTTCGCAACGACGATTATTACCGCGGAACCACGAATTTCCAAAGATTGGTATTTGTCATCATGGACCCCAGCAATTATGCCGCAGCTTTGGCTAGCGGAGAAATTGACGCCACCACCTCCCTTAGCGCGCTGCCGCTGGACGATTGGGAGTATGTTCAGTCGCTGGACAACATTGAAACGGTTTCTTTTGTCAGCTATCAGTATCAGTGGATGAATATCAACCATTCCCGGGAATACTTGCAGGATCCCAGAGTACGCCAGGCAATTAGCTTCGCCATTAATAGGCAGGCTCTTGTGGATCAGCTGTTGTATGGAGAGGGGCAGTACGCAGTTAGTTCTATAACCCCTACCAGCCAGTATTTTAATACCAAATATGCCGCCGATCCTTATAATCCGGAAAAGGCCAAACAGCTGCTGGAAGAAGCTGAGTGGGACTTTGACATTGTGCTTGACTTCGCAGTACCCACTGGCAACAAGGTACGGGAAAACTCTGCGGTGTTGATTCAGCAAGATCTAGCAGCTGTAGGGATTAAAAGCCAGCTGCGCTATGTAGACTTTGCGACGGAGATTGTGGAACTGCGCGAGGGAAATTGCGACCTGGGTCTGCTGGGCGGCGGTTCTCCCGATCCGGACGATGTGCGTATCAACTTTAACATCTATGGCTCCAACAACTTTTCCAATCTGACGGACGAGTCCTTCTATGAAGTATTGGACGAGGCGCGCTCTGTCATGACGCCAGAAGAACGCAAGGTACTTTATGACCAGTGGCAAGAGATGTGCTACGAGCTCACCCCCATTGTATGGCTTTACCATGCCAACGCATTGTTCGCATATAGCGATAAATTTGAAAACTATCCCTGCGAGGATTCGTTGGCGAATAACCTGATGGTACTGGAATGGACGTTTAAGTAGAAGAGCTTTGCCGGGATGCACGGCTCGGAGAGGGCTGTGCATCCCGGATGACAGGATGTTGGAAGCCGCACAGCTACGAAAAACTGCAATGGGCCGGGCAAAATGGACTGTGTTACTTCCAATGCCCTGTTGCTTGACGAATACGCATGGGAAGGTGAAGGGAGAATGAAGCTGCTCGAAATAAAAGGCCTACATACCAGTTTCTATACCAGCCGCGGCATTGTTCGGGCTGTATCGGGTGTGGATTTGTATGTGGAAGAGGGAGAAACCCTGGGTATTGTGGGGGAATCTGGCTGCGGAAAAAGTGTAACTTCACTTTCTATATTAAGATTGATACCCAAACGCTTAGGGAAAATTGAACAAGGGGAAATTTTGTTTAAAGGTCAAGATTTATTAAAAAAGAGCGAAAAAGAGATGCGCGCAATTCGGGGGAAAGGGATATCCATGATATTTCAGGAACCCATGACATCGCTAAACCCATCTTTTACCATTGGGTTTCAAATGAATGAAACCATACGCCTGCATCAGCATGTGTCAAAGGGAAAAGCTTCGGTGATCGCTATGGATATGTTGGAACAAGTAGGGATTCCATCTCCCCAGCGGCAAATGTGCGCTTATCCCCATCAGTTGAGCGGTGGTATGCGCCAACGGGTGATGATTGCTATGGCGCTATCCACCCATCCAAGTCTGCTGATTGCGGACGAACCGACCACAGCTCTTGATGTGACCATTCAAGCCCAGATATTGGAATTGTTAAAAAAGATTCGTAAGCATACTCCCATTATCCTGATTACTCATGACTTGGGGGTGGTTGCCAATATGTGCGATCGAGTTGCCGTGATGTATGCTGGAAAGGTGGTGGAGCAGGGACCGTTGCGCGATGTGCTGAGCCATCCATTGCACCCATATACGCAAGGCTTAATTGACTCCATTCCACGGTTGGATAGAGACGTGCAAAAACTGAACGTGATCGAGGGCATGGTACCGGATCTGATTCAGGAAACCAAGGGATGCAGCTTTTGCGATCGATGCAAACAGGCAAGGCCCCAATGTGCCCAGAATATCCCGGAGAGCATCCAGATGAATGGCCGCAGCGTGAGATGCTTTCTCTATTCATAGAGGGAGGAATAAGTATGGAGCGAGAAGTCCTCTTGGAAACGGAAAAATTATGCACCTATTTTCCTATTATGAAGGGATTTTTGCGCCGTAAAATAGGTGAAGTGAAAGCGGTGGATGCAATCGACCTCAGCATCAGAAAAGGTGAAACGTTGGGATTGGTGGGTGAATCAGGCTGCGGCAAATCCACGCTTGGGAGAAGCATATTACAGCTCATTGCGCCTACGTCTGGAGATATTCGTTTCCATGGAAAGAGTTTATTGAATCTTTCCCCTGGTCAAAAGCGCGCCATGCGCCAAAGCCTCCAGATTGTGTTTCAGGACCCTTATGCGTCGTTGAATCCGCGTATGCTGATTGGCGATATTGTGGGGGAACCGCTGCGTATCCAGCATCCTGAGTTGCCGGAAAAGGAAGTTATGTCCCAGGTGCGGGAGATGTTGCGGGTGGTAGGATTATCAGAACAATGTGTTTCTCGCTATCCCCATGAATTTTCTGGGGGACAACGCCAACGCATCTGTATATCTCGTGCGCTGATTTTACATCCTGAGTTTCTGGTATTGGATGAGCCAGTTTCTGCGCTGGACGTATCAGTTCGTTCCCAAGTCCTGAATTTGTTGCGAGATCTGCAAAAGCAGTTTCAGCTTACCTATCTGTTTATATCTCACGATTTGAGCGTAGTGAAGCATATAAGCGATAGGGTGGCGGTGATGTATTTGGGACAAATCGTAGAACTGGCCTCCAAGGAAGAACTCTATAGGAATCCATTGCACCCCTATACCAAGGCGCTGCTTTCCGCCATCCCGGTTCCGGATGCGGATAATCAACCCCAGCGCATCATTCTATCCGGCGATGTGCCATCCCCCTCTAATCCGCCGCCAGGGTGTAGGTTCCGATCCCGTTGCAATGAAGCCTGCACGAAATGTGCAAAGATTGAAGGGAATATACGCTCTATCCAAGTGGCGCCTGGGCATTGGCTGGCGTGCGCAAAAGCAACTGAGCTTGAGGAGGAATGAGGATATGTTTGATTGTATCGCATATCTGGATGGAATCCGTCCGGATCTGGTAAATATCATGGATCAGATATGGGAGTTTGCGGAAGTAAAAAATAAGGAATTTAAATCTTCTGCATTGCTCAAAGGCGTTCTGAGAGAGAACGGTTTTGTTGTAACGGAGAACGTCGCAGGGCTGGAAACTGCATTCATTGGAACATATGGCAGTGGAAGGCCGGTTATCGCTTTCCTGGGGGAATTTGACGCCCTGCCCGGACTAAGCCAGGAAGCAGGTGCGCTGGAGCGCAGACCCGTGGTACCGGGCGGCGCGGGTCACGCCTGCGCACATCATGCACTGGGAACCGGCGCACTAGGCGGTGCGCTGGCGGCTAAGGAGTATTTACGCAACAACAATTTGCCAGGCACGGTTCGCTATTATGGTTGCCCTGCAGAGGAGGGAGGTCTGGGCAAACAAGTGATGGCACGCTGCGGTGTGTTTAGCGATGTAGACGCCGCACTCACTTGGCATTCCACAGATGATAACAATATGTGGTCGATGAACTTTTTGGCGGCTATGGGCGCGGAGTTTCATTTCAAAGGGGTTCCTGCGGCTGCGCCGGGACAGGCAAATATTGGTCGCTCGGCACTGGAAGCCGTGGAATTGATGAACGTAGGCGCCAATTATTTACGCGGCCATCTTTTGCCGGATACCTTTATTAATTACGCCATCGTGGATGCCGGAGGAGCCGCACCTAACGCGATCCCGGCCCATGCCTCAGTCAGCTATATTTTGCGGTCAGACCGGCGTAAAAAGATTACACAGGTGTACAATCGATTGGTGGAAGTGGCTAAAGGGGCAGCGCTGATGACCGGAACCACGGTAGAGTATTCCTCTGAATTTGGCACCACGGAACTAATACCAAACCGTGCGCTGGAGCAAATTGTGTTTGAAAACTTGAAGAAAATAGGGCCGGTTCCCTATAATGAGGAAGATTTGTATTATGCACGCGAACTGCGTAAAACCTTGCCTGAGGGTGCTGAAGGCCAAACCTTCGAAGCTCTACACATGCTCTACGGTAAGGATGCAGATGAATTGATCCGTCAAATCCGGGGTAAGCCGATCAACGATATCGTATATCCCTTTAAAGCCATCGATAGAGCAAAATTTGGCTCTACAGATGTATGCGATGTTAGCTGGTTTACACCGGTAGCCCAGGTGACCACGGCTTGCTATGCGAAGGATACGCCTGGACATTGTTGGCAGGTGACAGCTCAGGGAAAGACAAACCTTTGCAGAAACGGTATGCTGAACGCGGCGAAAATCCTAGCCCTCAGCGCAATTGAGCTCTTTACCCAACCTCTAAAATTACGAGATGTACGCGAGGAATTTGGCGCACGCATCAAGGGGAAAAATTATGAGGACAATTTTCAATAAAAATTTGGCGGGTCAATCTCAAATTCTGTGTAAACCCCATTTGGGGTGGGAATAGAGCAAAGATTATTTGCGGCGCAGCAGGCTTGTCCGGCTGCCGCCTTGTCTGTATCATAACGCCGGTGAGGATGGATGTCAAGGGCGGCGCAGCCGCTTGCGAAGCCTTTGACATCCGGCCACAGCGGTGTTGCTCGGGCATGCGCTCGGCAAAGTAGATGGCCATCTGGGCGTGGATTAGGCTCCAGTCCTATCGTCGTCCACTCCACTTTTTCGTAATATCCATCATGGCCAGATACAGCATTTTCAGCAGGCTGTCATCGGTGGGAAAGACAGACTTGGCCTTGGTCACCTTGCGCGGCTGGCAGTTGAAACCTTCAATGGCATTGGTGGTGTAGATCAGGCGCCGTACCTCCTGGGGATACTTGAAGTAGGTGCTGAGATTGGCCCAGTTGGCTTGCCAGGACTGGGAGATTTTCCGCTGGGAGATTTTCGGGTATTTTTTGTCCCAGCGCTCCCCAAAGGCGTCCAGAGCGTCCAGGGCGGCCTGCTCGTCCACGGCGGTATAGATCGCCTTCAGATCGGCCATAAGGACTTTCGGGTCCTTGTAGGACACATACTTGCTGGAAGAACGCAACTGGTGGATGATACAGTTCTGGATCTCAGTTTGGAGAAAAATTGCATGAATCGCCGCGTCAAACCCCGTCAAATTGTCGGTGCAGGCGATGAAAATATCCTCTACGCCCCGGTTTTTCAGGCCATTGCGTACAGTTGCCCTGAACTTGGCGCTCTCGTTTTCCCCGACCCACATCCCCAGGACGTCTTTCCGGCCATCCAAATCGCCCCCAATGGCGATGTATACCGCTTTCTTCACGATCTGTCCTTCGCTGCGGACATGGTAGTGGATGGCACCCAGAAATACCACAGCGTAGATGGATCCCAGGGGCCGCTGCTGCCATTCTTTGGCGACGGGCAGAATCTTATCTGTAATGGGGCTGACCGTACTGTCTGAGACGGAAATGCCGTAGATGCCCTGGATGTGGGCCTCGATGGCACCGGTGGTCATCCCCTTGGCGTACATGGACAGGATTTTCTCCTCAATGTCCTGACTGACGCTGGTCTGGTTCTTTTTCAGTACCTGAGGCTCGAATTCCCCCTTGCGGTCTCGAGGGACCGATACTTCCGCATCTCCAAAGCTGGGGCGCAGCGCTTTGCGGCTGTTGTTGGTGTCTTTATTCTTGTAGTCGTACTTGCTGTAGCCCAATTCGCCGTCCAGCTCCGCTTCCAGACCATTCTCCATGAATTCGGCAATGGTTTCCTTGAACAGATTCTGGATGTCATCCATGCTGCCGATTTCATCCGGGGTGCGATCCTTTCTGGCCATATGTAAAACCTCCTGTACGGTGCTTCCATTCTACACTATGCAGGAGGTTTACACAAAGTTTGGGATAGTCTCGCTAGAGCGGCCGGTTTATCCGTTCCCATGTATATTTTTTGCTTTCTGTTTTCGGCGTTATCGCTATCCGTTTTAGCATGGCAGCCTCTGCAATTCGCAAATCCAGGCACTAACTATGCGCCCCACAAGCAACTGGCGTCCATACCGTTCTCTCTGAGCGGATTGCCGCACAATCCGCCATTCCGGCAAAACGCAATGGCCCTCTAGCGGCTTATCCCGCTGGAGGGCCTGTTCTGGGCACCTAGCCTTTTGCGCTTCAAGCAATATGCCGGTTTTTTGGCGGTTGCCCCAATTATGGCTACGCTGCCCTTTTTACGCTATAGGCAGGTATATCCTCCGTCCACCGCCAGCACCGCGCCGGTGGTGAAGCTCGATGCATCGCTGGCAAAGTAGAGAGCCAAGCCCACCATCTCACAGGGATCGGCTACCCGGTTCATGGGGGTTCCGGCCAGCCATTTCTTGACGGCGGGGTCGTTCGGGGTATCCAACCGCTTGGCCGTTAAAGGGGTTCGGGTAAATCCGGGGCAGACGGCGTTTACCCGTACCCCTCGCAATGCCCATTCGTTAGCCAAACACTTGGTCAGCATAATCACGCCGGCTTTGGAGGCGTTATAGGCGCACTGGGTCTGGGGCAGCGGGTTGACCACCAGGCCGGACATGGACGCCACGTTGACGATATTCCCGTAACCCTGGGCCAGCATGCGCTGGCCAAATGCCCGGCACATCAGGAAGGTTCCCGTCAGGTTCACGTCCATGATTTTCTGCCAGACCTGGAGGGGCATGGTTTCGGCTGGGGACAGTTTGTTGATGCCCGCGTTATTGACCAGAATGTCTACCGTGCCGTGTTCAGTCTGTATCCGCTGGGCCAGAGCTTCCACCGCCGCTTCATCGGAGACGTCGGTTCGAACGCAGGTACAAGACACCCCCAGGCCGCAAACGGCGGCCTGAGCCGAGGCAAAATCCTCCTGCGACAATCCGGCAATGATGATATCGGCCCCCGCCCGGGCAAAACCTTTGGCTATCGCCAGGCCAATGCCCCGCTCACCCCCGGTGATGACCGCCCGCTTACCTTTCAACGAAAATTGCTCTATCTGAAATTCCCCCATCAATTCCACCTCCATGGCTTAATTGGTCTTGTACCGTACATCATCCACCAAGGAGCAGGTTCAAGGTTCTTGCCCTGATGCGCTTCTCGGTACGGCAAGAGCACAGGCCGTTCCCTGGCGCAACCGTCTAAGCCCACCGCGCTGCGTTACACGCAATAGTTGGGGCTCATCTGCTCGTAGACCGGATTGGCCCCGCACCTGGTGTAAAATAAGAAATTCCGATTTTGTCTCAATGTTCATGACATCCGTCGACGGTGCTTTTCTGCTTTGGCCATGGTCAGATTGGAATAGACTGTCAGGCTGAGAGCTATAAAATGCTCTTTGTGTATCAGTTGGCCTTACGGGAACAAAAGGAGGAGGACTGTGGCAATGTGGATGCCAGGGAACAGGACCCACGGCCCAACGCCCTTGCTTTGTTGTTCGCGCCAAGGCAAGTGCTCGGCGGCAACGCCTGCCGCCGAACGGTCTGCCTGGCATGGACACGGACCAGTGCTATGGAGCACCTAAGGCCTCATGGCATCCGGTTCGGGGATACAACCCATGGCTCATGAGGATGGCGGCAATTGTCCGCGCACCGGCTTAATTCGGTGCTGCGCCGTCCGTCCCTTGCCGCGTGTCCTGCATGCCCCTGTAGGCGAAATACAGCGCTCCCTGGCCGCCTCCGACGGATGAAAAAGGGCGGTGATGCGCGCCTAGGGAACCCCCGGCAACGTGTCCACATGTTGTGCGCCGGTAAAGCCAAGGACAATAACGCCTACGCCGATTCTCTCCACGGCGTCATCCCTCACTAACGGATCCATACGCCCGCGCCCAGATGGCCTGCTGCGCCGGTTACAGCCGGTCCGCGCCCAGCAGCTGGATCTTTTCCACGGCGTAGCGGCAAATGGCGTCCACAGGTTCGCGCATGAACACATCCATCGCCTGAATCGCGCCATTCTTGGCGTAAACGCTTTGGAAGAAGGCGTATACCAGGTCGGTGGCAAAATTCATCTTGGCTACGCCTGCGGCAACCGCCTCGCGTACTTGCTCATCCGGCACGCCTGAACCGCCATGAAGCACTAGGGGCAGTCCGGTGGCTTCGCGAATGGCCCGAATACGGGGAATATCCAGCACGGGAGCCTTTTTGTAGACGCCGTGGGCGGTGCCCACCATCACCGCCATAGCGGCCACGCCGGTCTCCTGGGCAAAGCGCCGGGCTTGGGCCACGTCGGTAAAATCGCTCATCTTTTCATCAGCCACGCCGCCCACGTGCCCCAATTCCCCCTCCACAAACACGCCGCATTCCCCGCAGATGTCCACCGCTCGACGGGTCAGGGCGATGTTTTCTTCCAGTGGCTGGGTGGAAGCGTCGATCATGATGCTGGAGGCGCCCAAACGCAGCGCGCGCAGCACCTGCGGGATGCCTGCGCCATGGTCCAGGTGCATGGCTGCAGGGGTGGACAGTTGACCAATAGCCTCCCGAATAGCGGCGGCCACATAGGGGCCAAAGGCGGTGTCCATCATGCGGGTATACATCTGGAAAATGACAGGCGCTCCGGTCTGCCGGGCCGCTTGGGCCACGCCCATCACCGATTCCATATTGTAGCAGTTAAAGGCGGGGACGGCGGCCTTCTTCGCCTGCGCCATGGAAAGGATTTGCTTAAGGTTTGCAATCATGGCTCTTCTCCTTTCCCATGAATCAGTCCATATTATCCGGCTTCAGGTGGGGGAAATACCTGCAAAATTCCCGGATCTCCGCCGTATAATCTCCCTGGATTTCGGCGACGTGGTGAATATAGGGGCCCTCCGCCAGCCTGCGCTCCCACTGATCCAGATCGTTGAACCGCCCCCACAGATAGGTTCCGTTGGTATAGGGGCCTTGTGCGCTTTCGCAGGTCCCGTTTAGAATCATGTATTGTCCGTCTTCCTGGTCGAAGCGGGCTACGGTATATTTGCCTTCCTTGACCTGGAACCACTGGCGCTGCACGTACAGGATGGGCTTTTGATCTTCCCGGCGCAGGCTGTAGGGGAACGGGCCGCAGTGCCATAGCAACTCCGCGTTCTGATCGGTGGGGTGGCGGGTGGTAAACTCGCCGAAGAAGGGGGGCTGTTGTCCCATGGCGGCGCAGGAGAGCAGCGCCATGGTGATGGCGCCGTGCATATCGCTTTCGCAGCTGACCAAATACCCTTGGTCCAGCAGGAAACCGTAGGCGGCGCAGGGCAGCACGCCGCAGATTTTTTCCATACTGGTCCAGCACTCGGAGGAAATCACATCCAGATTATACTCTTCAAATAGCTCTTTGAACAGCAGAACAAAGGCGTAAATGCGTTTGAGCAAGGGGCGGGTAAAATCATCCACATCGTAGCGATTTAAGAATTCCTGCTCGCCCAACGCCAGCTCGTCTTCCCGCTCCTTCATGATCTTTTGGAACTTTTCGGCAATAAGGGCGTTGTTGATGGGGATGATATGTAGGCCGAACCGCTGCATCAATTCGCCTTCGTTGAAGATGACCGAGCAGAAGATTTTGGGGCGCATTCCAACCTGGCCGATCCGCATGCCCCGGAAGTTTTTTACCATGCAGGTTACCCGGGCAAAGCGCTCCAGCGCCTTGGCAAACTCCGGGCTATCCACCCGGCAGGAATTCATAAAGGTGAAGGGGATGTTGTAGCGCTGCAATTGGCGGCTGATGCCAAATACGCCGCACTGGCTATCGGTATAGCGCATCCCATCGGCATCAAACCGTTCGTCCAGGGGCGCCCACAGGAGCACGGGCACTCTGAGCGCTTGGGCCAGCAGGGCGGCCGCCTCCTCGCAGCCGAAGTTGGCGTTGATGAGCAGAATGGCGTCCACTTTTTCCCGGCGCATGTGGGCAGCCACCTTTTCTACATCGCTTTCGGCGTAAAAGGTTTCCACGGGGATGACGCCCTTTAAATCGGCAAAAGACAGGTTTTTCGACGGGTAATGCGTCTGAATATAGTCCACGATTGCCCGCCCACGTTCCTCGGCGATCTCCCAATTAAATGCGCCTGGACGGGGCGTACAGTCGCGGCGTAGGGGTACCAGCCCTATTTTTACTTGATAATTCAACATGGTTTCTTTTTCCTCCCTGTCCCATTGTGCTATACGTTGAACATGCCTTGCCGGTAATGCGCCACCCGATCGTCGATTTCGGCGTAGTCGATCTCGCCGGTTTCCAGATAGCGCGTTACGGTTTCCAAGGAAGGAATACCCGCCCGTCCGCCCAAACGGGTACACTTGATGGCGGAAACCGCAGAGGCGAACCGGGCGCATTGGGGTACGTCCCAGCCTTGCAAATACCCATAGTTAAACGCCCCGTGGAATACGTCGCCTGCCCCGGTGGAATCCATCGCGTCCACCTGAAACGCGGGGAGGGCGAAGTGGGTATCGCCGTAAACCCCCTCACAGCCCGCCTCGCCCAACGTAAAAATGACGATTTCCGGGCCTTGGGCGCGAATGTACCGCGCCGCCGTCTGGCAGCTCATTGGCCCTTGCGCGTCGCACATGGCTTTAAAGTAGGTTTCCGAAGCGATAAAAATATCTAAGTACCGGTAATTTTGATAAATGTCGGGGCGGTAGTAGGCTGCGTCGATGCTCACCAGCCCGCCCGCCTGGTGAATCCAGTCGGCCGCCTGAAACTTGGCAGGGGTTAGCATGTCGCCAATGTGCAAAATCTTTGCCGACTTGATGAACGCTTCGTCCAGATCCTCAATCTCTAAGGGATGAAAATCCCCTGGATGGCTGATGAATTCCTTTCCCGAGACCGACCGCTCGCACACGCAGACGCAAAAATCGGTCCGCTTGCCCGCTTCCAGCTTCAAGTGGGAGGTATCCACGTTGTTGTATTGAAAATCGGCCTTATTGGCGTGCCCAAACATATCGTCCCCGGATACGCCCAAAATTGCGGCCCGTAGGCCTAACCGCCCTGCTGCCACCGTGGCGGTGGGTACATTCCCTCCGCCCATAAACACATAGTTGCGCATGCGGATATTTACATTGGATGGGGGAAGCTGATCCAATTCTACGATCAGATCCTGAAAGGGGTTGCCGAAGCCGATCATGTCAAATCGCTTTTCATCCATGATAAGGGCGCCTCCTCCCCGCCTTCAGGGCTTGAGCCCCAGGTATTTCAGATCGTAATACTCTTCCAGCGACCAGGGCGACTTGTCGCAGCCTACGCCGGACTGCTTCATCCCCGCATGCGGCGTTTGTTCGGTACCCGGCGCACCGTTGACGAAAATTTCTCCGGCCTCCAGCCCCTCAAAGGCCTTGGCGATATCCGGGGCCCTATGGCCAAAGAAATAGGCGGATAGCCCGTAAACCGTATGATTGGCCTTTCGGATGGCCTCGTCTAAGTCGCCAAAAGGCTGCAAGGGAATGATGGGACCGAAAATCTCCTCGGTGGACACGCGCATATCGTCGGTCACATCCTTGAGCAGCGCTGGGGTCATATAGCTGCCTGCGGCAAACGCTGGGGGTACCTGCCCGCCCATGAGCAACTTAGCGCCTCGCTCTAGAGCGTCCTGGATGAGGCTCAGCATCCTGTCACGGGCCTGTCTGTTGATCAGCGGGCCCATCACGTACCCCTCGTCCCGGCCCTTGCCCAGGATCACCTGCTTCAGGTGCTGCTGGATCTTTTCGCATAGCGGCTCATAGATGGTGTGGTGTACGTAGATGCGGTTGTAATTTACGCAGGTCTGTCCCGCAAATCCCACCTTCTTGGCCACAATATTGGCCGCAACCTCGTCCAGGTCCACATCGTCCATGACGATCACAGGCGCGTTCCCGCCCAATTCGAAGGAGTATTTCTTGACCGAAGTGGCGGCTTCCCGCATAATTTGCAGCCCCGTTTCGCTGGAGCCGATCAAGGTAATCATCCGCGGAATGACGCTCTGGTTTAGCGTCTTGGCCACCTGATCGGAGGGGCCGGACAAAATGTTGATAATCCCTGCCGGGAATCCAATGCGGGCGGCCAGCTCTCCCAGGTACAGGGTGGCCAGCGGGGTCTGGCTGGACGGTTTGACGATGCACGCGCAACCGGAAACCACGGCGGGCGCGATTTTCAGCCCCGCATTGCCCAGGGGATAATTCCAAGCCAAGTGTCCCACAACGACGCCGATCGGGCGCCGCTCTACGATATGGTAAATTTGGCCATCCGGAGTGGAATGATTGTTAAAGGTGGTGCCGTATACGCGGCGCGCCTCCTCACCGTAGTACTGAAAACTGGTCATGCACCAGTCAAAATCCCCGCATGCAGCCGCATAGGGGCGCCCCGACTCGGCGCTAATCAAATCCACTATCTTCTCCCGCTGGGCTAAGCAGGCTTCCCGCAGCTTTAACATCCATCCAATGCGCTCGTCCAAGGCGGTCTTCGCCCAGGCCTTTTGCGCTTTTTCCGCCGCCGCTAGCGCTTCTCGCGCCTGTTGGGCCGTAGCGCAGCCTACCGTTCCTACCACCTGGCCCGTAGCGGGGTTGATCACATCCATGGGCGCGCCCAGGCCTTCCACTAATTTTCCATCATAATATTGTCTGTACATACACATCCCTTTCCGCCCAGTTTCAGGGCGCGCTGTTGATTTTTCGCCCCTTTGAGCCCTGCCGCCCCAATGAACTTGGCGCAATCGCCCAATTCCTCTTCGATGGCCAGCAGCCGGTTGGCCCGGGGGCCTACGCCGCATTCCCGAATGGACCCTGCGTTGATTCCCACCGCGTAATCCCCGATAGCTTCTCCCTCGCCGCGGCTGTCCGACGGCATGACCGCATAACCCGCTTTGTACGCCTGCTGAATCATCTCCAGCGCTTCGGTTATTGTCCCAATCTGGTTTACCTTCAGCAGCACCGTATTCGCCGCGCCCAGGGCGATACCATGGGCCACTCGCTCCGGGTCTGTGGTAAACAGGTCATCCCCCACAATCTGAATGCCGCTGTCCCGCGTCAAAGCAGCGGTCGTTTCGTAATCGTCTTCGTTAAAGGGGTCCTCCAGGATTACGAAGGGGAATTTCTGGATGATGTCCATATAAAAACCGTACAACTGATCTTTGGTCATGGGATTGTGGCCGAATAAACCGTAATATTTGCCGTCCCTCTTGTCGTAGTAGGTGTCCGTAGCCACATCCATTTGAAAACCTGCGCGCCCTTCATAGCCCGCCTCAATAATCGTCTCGGTCATGTCTTCCCAAATTTCCTGGTCGTTTTTGTAGACGCCCGGAGGAATGACGATGAAATCCCGGATGTTTGGAGAGCCTCCAAACAATTTGCCCATCTTTTGCGCCCAGCGCTGTTGAATGTCCCAGCATGCATAAGACGCGTCCGAAAATGTATCAAACCCAAAACACATCACCGACATGGTGGGTTTGCCCCCTGGGGTGGTGATCCCGCCGCCGTACCGGTCGTGCCCCGCCACCATGGCCACGCCCGGAACCGGAAGGTACATGGCTTTGACGCCGCCTACATGGCGATACAGGGGGATGCCTAGCGCCTTGGCACCAGCTTTCAAGATGGCTGCGGAAACTGCGGCTATGGCATTGCCGCCCAGGTCGCGTTTGGCCTGGGGCGTCAAGGCCAGCAATGCTTTGTCCGCAGCCAGTTGATCCGCGGCGTCCACGCCGCGCATGGCAGGCGCGATCACGCTGTTTACATTATGCACAGCGCCCAGGACGCCCTTGCCGTTAAAACGCGCCCCTCCGTCAAAGCTAAAGCGAACCTCGTGGGTGCCTACGGAAATGCCGGAGGTGCACAGTGCGGTACCTTCCGCGCCATTTTCGCACAGCACCGTGGCCTCCACGCCGGGATTTCCCCGATTGGTATAAACCTGTCGCGCGTGGATTGATCGAATTGCCGTTCCTGACATGTCAACACTCCTTACCATTTGTATGCGTAGCCATTCACCTCGCACATTCATGCATCACCAGGATTACGCCCAAATCCAATGCGGAAATGCAGCGCTGCGCCTCTACGCCGCAGCCGCATGCCCACAGCGGCAGGGATGTGTCGTGAAGCTTTAGGGCATCCCGTAAATCAAAGCCAGCCTCCCGCGTTTCTGCCAGCGTATAGCCATCCACGATGGCCCCGGCCAAGCACTCCGGCGCTCCAGGCCATTGCAGGCCGCCCGGGCCGTCCGTTCCATCCGTATCTACCGCGCCGAAAACGATATGCTCATTGCCCGCAATGCATAGCGCTGCCGCAACGCAGTATTCCTGATTGCGTCCGCCTATGCCGGTTTGCTTGCCTACGGTCACAACGTTTTCCCCAGACGTCATGAACACGATGGGCGGCCTGCAGGGTTCGCCCAACCGGTCTGCCGTAAGGGCCATGAGTGCGTTGACCCGCCCAGCCTCACGCGCCTCCGCCTCCATATACTCGGAAAGCATTTTGCATTCATAGCCCAATTGTCTAGCGCGCTGGCGCACAGCCGGATAAACCGTCGCATCTTTGAATATCAAGCCGAAAAACCTGGCGCCCAGGGATTCGTATTCCGCAGCGCCCATGTTCTCGTTTTCCGCGTTCCCCGCCAGCAGCCAGGCCCGGATGGAGCCGGGCGTCTCTTCCCAGGCATCCCACTTGCGAAGTACCTGAAGGGCGTCCTCAAATGTGCTTTCGTAGGCGATGGGAGGGAAAAAATTATCTCGGAACAAATCGTAATAGCTATTGCGCAGCACCGGTTCGGTTCGCTTGGAAGGGTCCGCAGTGACCATATGGACCATGGTGGCCTTGCGAAACAGCCGGGACAACCGCCCTCCTTTAAAGCGATCGATGTGGGTGCGCACGTGGTTCAGGTCGCTGGTTGGCACGCCCTTTTCAATCTGCATCATGCGGGTAAAGGCGGCCACTTCTTCGATGGTAATGTCGCCGGCGGGATAGGTCATCAGCGAGCTGCATCCGCTGCCGAAAATCGTAAAGACCAGATCCCGATGGGTGATATCGGCCGCCAGCGCCTCAATCTTCTTACAGCCCTTCAAGCTGTACGCGTCGGGCAAGGGATGCCCCGCTAAGGTCACCCCGATTTTTGTTAGCTGAACGCCATCCCCATGCTTGGCTATTACATGGCCTCCGGTCAGCGCCTCTCCCAGCACTTCCTCCAAGGCCAACGCCGCCCGCTGTACGCCCTTCGCCGCGCCGATCACGTAGACCCGGTCATAGTCCTTTAGATCGAACGCCAAGGGACCCGCATGAGGATCATCCTCCATTTCAAAGCCTTGCGTATGCAGTACAATTCGGCTTCCCTCCAAATGAACCAACGCCTTGACTCGCTGATAGGGGTCGATGGCGTCCAGCCCCGCGTCCAGCAGCTCTGCCACGATTCGCCTGCCCTCCTGATTGCCGTGGGACGTCAACATTGGCTTGTTCTTGATCCTCATATGGAATCCTTTCTTTTGATCTGATTGGTCTATTGTCCGCTCGCCTTTTCCCTTGCCCTTAAAAGCGGATTTGGTCCGGCTGCGGCGCTTCACCGCAAACGCCCTGCAGCCCTGCGATTAGCGCCATATCTCCATCGTCCAGGACGAAATCAAACAGGCGCAGGTTTTCTTCCATGCGGAGGGGATTGGCTGATTTGGGCAAGGGCAGCCAGCCCATCTGCAACGACCAGCGCAGGCAAATCTGCGCGATGGTTTTGTGGTATTTGTCCGCCAACGCCCGCATCTGGGGTGCGCGAAAGATGCTGCCCGTGCCGAAGGGACTATACGCTTGCACCATAATGCCGTTGGCGGCGCAATAATCCACAACTTCCTTCTGCACGACGCCGGGGCATAGCTTGAGCTGGTTGACCATGGGCTTGATTCGGCAGCGGGCTTTGAGCAATTCGATGTGATGGGGCATAAAGTTGCTCACCCCTATGGCGCGGATGCGCTTTGCTTCATACAGCTCTTCAAAGGCCGCCCATGTGCCGGTCAGCGCCTCCTGCCAGGTAGAGCGGTATTGGATGGGATTGGGCCAGTGGATCAGATAAAGGTCCAAATAGCGCAGCCCCAACCGTGCCAGCGTCATGTCAAAGGCTTCCAGCGTGGCCTTATATCCATGCGCCGCATTGCGCAGCTTGCTGGTGACGAAAATATCTTCCCGTGGGACTCCGCTTATGCGAATGCCTTGCCCCACGCCCGACTCATTGCCGTATGCAGCGGCGGTATCAATGAGGCGGTAGCCCATGGATATAGCGGCTTTCACGGCGCAAGAGGCTACCGCGTCTTTAGACTGATAGGTCCCCAGTCCCAAGCAGGGAATTTGTACGCCGTTATACAAAGTCAATTCACTCTGACAAGATTGCATCGAAAATCGCTCCTTATTCGTACGCCCTTTTTCCCGGATGTGCCTGGCTGCTCATTCCTCAATGGCCATGAGGTTGCGCAGATCCTGCACTTGCACCACCGACGTGCGCAGGTTCCGGGCAATCAGGTCGTAATCCCGATTTGCCAGCGCCTGGCCTTGGGCAAACATCCAATCGCCGCCCGCAGCCAACACGTTGCGGCAGCGCATCAGGGGCAGAAAATTGGTTTCATTCAGCGCGCCGGTCACCACATAGCGCACGGTGGGAAAAGTGCCGCTGTATTCGTTGAGCACGCTCAATCCGCCCAACTGATAAACCGGATAAAACTTCACGTTCTCAATTCCATATTCCAGCGCCGTGGTAATTTCCGCAGGCGTGGCGCAGCCGGGGATAACCGGCACACCTTTCTTGAGGCAGTACTCCACCACTTGCCGGCCGAACCCAGGCATCACCACGAACTGTGCGCCCTTGTCGACGGCCTCTTGGGCCTGGCGCAGCGTGACTACGGTTCCCGCACCCACGCAAATTTCCGGAACCTCCTTGGCGATTTTTTCCATATTGCGCAAGGAATTCTCAAAGCGCTGCAACACTTCTACCACCGGTACCCCGCCGGCCACCAACGCCTTCGCCGCCGGCACCACCGCGTCTTCAGGCGCGCAGGCGATGATGGGACACACCCCGCAAACCCGCAGAACATCGTTCATCCATTCCGCCATTGCCATTCCTCCTCATCCCATAAGCCAATCCAATTTTAAACCGCACATCGCCGCCAGCTTGTTGAGGCTGTCCTCCATAGCCTCCGATACCGAAAGCCATCCCCTGGCCCTGGCTTCTTCGCGTTTGGCCCACTCCATTTCTCCAGGTAAAAAAATTTGCTCCACGCCCTTTGCCCGCTTAGCGCTGCGCAATTCTTCCGCCAAAGCCGTCATGCGTGCAGCAAATTGCTTTAATGGCATCATTTGCCCAATATCGATTGCGATGAATGCGTGTCCCACCCGGTTGGGCTGGGCCATATCCAGGTTCCAGCTATGTACCTGACTGAGCATATTTGCTCCGGTTAAAACGGCGCTGAGAATCTCCACCATCACCGCCAGGCCGTATCCCTTGTGGGCGCCCATAGGGGCTAGGGAAGAGGCTTGGGGAAAGGTATTCGGGTCGTTGGTGGGCCGTCCTTCCTGGTCGATCAGGCATCCGTCAGGCAGCCGCTGCCCCTTTTCCTTAGCCATAATCACTTTGAGCGCCGCTACGTTGCTCAGGGCAATATCCAGAAAAATCGACTTGCCGTCTCCTGTAGGCGCGGCATAGGCAAAGGGATTGGTTCCGATCGATACGCCGCATCCCCCCGGAACGGCCATGATGGGATCTGCATTGCTGGCCACAATTCCGATCATATTGGCTTTGGCCGCTATATTCGCATAATAGCCCGCCGCGCCAAAGTGGCAGCTGTTCTTGACCCCCACATAGGCTATACCTGCGCTCTTTGCCTTGTCCACAGCCAGCTCCATAGCCCGGCAGGCGGTAACCATGCCCATAGCCCGGTTGCCGTTGAGCATAGCCCATGCAGGCCCTTGCGCCTCAACTGTGGGGATTGCCTTCGCGTCTAGCCCCCCCGCCTGCATTTTTTGCGCGTAGCCATAGAGGTTCTTCGTCCCGTGGGTTGTCACGCCGAAAGTATCGGTACTCACCAACACGTCGGCAACGGTATGGGCATCTTGATCGGTCATACCGCAAGCGCACATGGCTTCCACCGCAAAATGATGCAGTGATTCTATCCCAATCTTTTTCATGAAAAACAGCCCCTCCACGTTCGCAGCTTCGCCTGGCTTCCCCATTGGCAATTCGATTTTACCAGAAAACAGCCTGCGTCACTACTCATAAAGCGGCTAAATACAAGCACAATTCTGCTCATTTTCGCAAAAAAGTTGGCTTAATTGCATAGACAAAGATGGTTTATCTTCCCATAGTTTGCCTTTTGCGCGTAGGAATTGCTCATCTAACGCGTCAACGTTGACAAGACGCACTATCCCTTGTACAATAGGTGCCATGCGCCAGGAGAAACCAAGCTTACGCGGCATAAAGTGTGAGCATGCCGGAAGCCCGGCTTAAGCCCGGTCCCGGTATTCGGACGGGGAATAGCCGGTATATTTGCGAAACATGCGGCTGAAATAAGATGGATCGGAAAACCCTACGCTTTCGCATACCTCCCTAACGCTCATAGACGAGTACAAAAGCAGCTCCTTCGCCTCATCCATGCGCAAGGATAGCAAGAATTTGTAGGGGGATATGCCCAGTTTCTGGGTGAACAGATGCGAAAAGCGGCTGACGCTCAGGTGCGAGATTGCCGCGCATTTTTCTAAGTCTACCTCTTCGTGGAAATGTTCGCTTATGTAAAGCATGGCCGGCGTGATGGCGTCCTGCTCGGTCCTGACCCTTTGTTCTATGCTCTGCGCCAACAGGTCCAGCAATTGCAAAAGCAAGCCGTTCACTTTGGGTACGCAGATGGGATGTCGGCCCTTGAGCAATTTTAACGGGAGAAAGGCTTGAACCATTTGATTGAACAAGACCTCGAACATGGTATGACTGTCGATGGCGCACAGCGTCACGGGGGAAAGCTCCATAGCGGCTATCGTTTCATCCGCCATCGGGCCGGTAAAATGCGCATAAAAGATGGTCGGGTTTCCCCCTTTTTCGAACAACAGCATCTGTGGAGTACCCGGCAAAAAAATGGCGCAATGCCCTTTCTGAAGGCGGACCAATTCGCCGTTCAGCTCAACGCCCACCCATCCTTTTGCCACATAAAGCAGGTAATAGTCTTTTCTTCCCCTGGGGCGCAACAGGGTATAATTAGGACCATAATTTTGCTTGGTGCCGCAGTTGTTTACCTGCAACATCTTTTCCGGGGGAAAATCCGTGACATCCTTAAAAGCCTGGGTAGACCCTTTGCGATCATCTTTCATAACGCTATTATGCCATATGAATAGATGGAAGTAAAGCTTATGCCTGTAAAATAGGACGCAGTGGGGAGGGGGTTCGGGGCATCTTAACAATAGCAATAAAGTGCTAGTAAACAACGGTTTTATATCTCGCCATATGTCGGTTTTTCTGTTAGCATTAAACTACACGAAGACGATTCCCCGATCTGGAAAACCGGCAAAGGCGATAGACGGCATTAGGCGTCCATCAGCAAGCGCTGGCGGCGGCTTTTGCAAAGGCTTATTCGTGAACGCGATAATTGAGGAGGGTACTTATGGGACGAAAGGGGAACGCTGTCACTTGGGCTGGAATCGATAGCCCATCGCCAAAATGGAAAAGATTGCTCCGGCGCTATGCCCTGGTATACCTGATGTTTCTGATTCCGCTTGCGGTTCTGATTCTCTTTAAATATATCCCCATGTATGGCGCTCAAATTGCCTTTCGCAATTATAAACCCACGCTGGGGGTGCTGGAAAGCGAATGGGTGGGGTGGAAATGGTTTCTAAAATTTTTTAACAGCACCTATTTTTCCACCACGATCGGCAATACCCTGATTCTAAATCTGTATTCTATCTGTACCTTTCCCCTGAGCCTGGTTTTCGCCCTGATGCTCCGGTATGCCAAACTTCCCAGGGCGGGAAAAGCGGTTCAAATGGTTAGCTATGCGCCCCATTTTATTTCCACCGTCGTGGTTTGCGGACTGATTACCCAGTTTCTGAACCCGCGCATCGGCGTGATCAACAACCTGGTCGAAGCGCTAGGCGGCACGGCGGTGAACTGGATGGGCCGGCCTGAAGCCTTTAAGCACATCTACGTATGGACAGACGTATGGCAACACCTGGGTTTTAACTCCATCATCTTTATTTCCGCCTTGGCGGGCATTTCACCGGAACTACACGAAGCGGCCATCGTAGACGGGGCAAGCTTAAAGCAGCGCATCCTCCACGTGGATGTTCCTGGAATCATGCCCACCTTTGTTGTACTGCTGATTCTGCGTTTCGGGTCTATGATGAATATCGGTTATGAAAAGGTGCTGCTTTTGCAGAACGATCTTAACCGCGCCGCGTCGGAAATCATTTCCACATACACCTATAAAATCGCTCTGGAGTCCACCATTCCTCAGTATTCCTACGCCTCCGCCATCGGACTGTTCACCTCGGTGGTAAACCTGATTATGCTGGTTGCTGTGAACCGAATTAGCCGGCGGATGAGCGGCAGTTCTTTATGGTAAGGAGGGATACGATGCAGCATTCTGCCAAGGCAAAACGCGCCCAAGAATTCGCCGCTTACACCCGAAGCGACCACATCATGCTCTGGGGGTCCATGACCCTACTCATCCTGTTCCTCATCATCGTTCTGTACCCGCTGGTTTATGCCTTCATCTCCTCCTTTACCAAAGGGGTGTTGCCCCTGAACCTGGTCCCCCAACTGTTTACCTGGGAAGGATACAAGGCTTGCTTTCAATACCGGCTGCTGTGGACGGGATTTGGCAACTCCCTGTTGTATACCGCGTTGGGCACGGCTATATCCCTGATCGTAACCATCTTGTGCGCCTATCCTTTGTCCATCAATAAACTGCCCTTGCGCAACGTCTTGCTGGTCATCTGCATGTTCACCATGTACTTTGAAGGCGGCCTGATTCCTACCTTCCTATGGATTCGGGACCTCGGCCTGTTCAATACCCTATGGGCGGTGCTGCTTCCCGGCTGCTTGTCCATATACAACATGCTGGTGCTGCGCACCTATTTCGCCCATAGCATTCCCGCCGATTTGAAAGAAGCGGCGGAGTTAGACGGCGCCAACGAAATTCTCTATCTCGTGCGCATCGTCCTGCCGCTGTCCGGCGCGGTTATCGCCGTTATCGCGCTGTACTATGCCTCCTCCATATGGAATTCTTACTTTAACGCCATGCTGTACCTGCAGGACCTGGAAAAGATGCCATTGGCCAATGTGCTGCGCAACCTGCTGGTTACCTCGCAAAACGCCGGCGCATCGGTAGACGCAGGCTCTGCACAGGCCATGGAGGAGCGGCAAGAGGTCATGAAATACTGCGTCATCGTCATCGCTACCGTACCCATGATGTGTATCTATCCCTTCGTACAGCGATATTTCGTCAATGGCGTCATGATCGGCGCGGTAAAAGGCTAAGTTGTGTTTTGTCACTCGCGCAGCGCGCCTGACGGCGAGGAAAGGAGGGTTTCATGGTCCGCCCAGGCTGCGCGGGAAGCGGTGATTGTTGGGCGCACAGGATAAAAATGGTGCTGCGCATCCTTTCGTTATCCTTCGCCCCTGGTTTTTAGCCCATTTTGCGACCTACTAACTAATAGGAGGGAAAATGATGAAAAAATTGCTGGCCTTATTGTTGATGTTACTCTTTATCCTGCCCGTTGCAGCCAGCGCCTTGACGGTGTCCGAGCCTGGCGTGTTCCCCATCGTGGGAGAGGAGGACGACGTTACTCTGACCATCATGGCCTGTGTCAACGTCACTTGCGAGTCCTGGAAAGATAACGTCACCATGAAGCAGTTTGAGGAAGAGACCGGCGTGAAGGTCAACTGGATCGAGGTGATGGACGCAGACATTCAGGAGACCATTCGGCGCACCTTGATCAGCGGCGATATGCCAGACATCGTGCTATGGTGGTTCTCGGATACCTCGATGATCCAGTCCTTCGGTAGCGCAGGGGACATCATCCCGCTCAACGACTTGATCGAAAACTACACTGTCAACGCCAAGGCTCAGTTAGCCAGCGATCCTGAACTTCAGAAGCTGATCACCTCCGACGACGGAAATATCTACACCCTGTGGCGTGTAGAGAATAATCCCGGCGAATCGGTATGGAATAAGCAGTTCGTATTCATGCCATGGTTTGAGCAATATGCGGCCGCTACGGGCGCGGATATGCCCGAGACCCTGGAGGAATACCGGGCCATGCTGGAATATTTCCGCGACAACGACATGAACGGCAACGGGGATCCCAATGACGAAATTCCGCTGATCGGCAACGCGGGAGCCGCCATTGAGGGCGCCAGCTCCATGAGCTTTATCATGTCCGCCTTCCAACTATGGAATTGTGGAGACTATTACCACATCACCGACGGGGGAGAATTGGTCTTTGAGGCCAATACCCAGGAGTACAGGGATGGCCTAAGTTACATGAACAAGATGTTTGAGGACGGCCTGTATACCGAAGAGGACTTCACCTTGAGCCTCAACGACATGCGCGCCATCACCAGCGTCGCCTCCAAGGAGGATGTAGTGTGCGGCGTCATCGCAGCTCCCTTCTACTTCCGCGCCATTACCCAGGCCATCTATCAGGACTGCTTCGTGGACTATCAGCCTATTCCCCCGCTGAAGAACTACCAGGACGAGGACGTCCGCCAGGTCTATCAGCGCTGGGATGCTATGTACTATCCCCAGGCATTTATTACCGCGAGCTGTGAGCACCCCGAAGTGGCCATCAAGTGGTTGGATTACTGGCTCAGCGAGGAAGGCGCGCTGCGTACCGCCAAATACGGCATGGAGGGCCGCGATTGGGAATGGACATACGACTATCCCAGCTTGGCCGGCAATACGCCTTCGCTAAATGTCCTGCGCCAGTTAGAGGGAAGCGGTAATGTGGAGTTCCCGGCCCAGACAGGTGTTCCCTTCTATATGAGTAAGGACCTTTTCGAGGCAACCACCGCCGATCCCAACTCCACCGCCCGCAACTATCACGATTACCGGGTACATCAGGTATACGCCCCCTATTGCGTGAAGGGCAACATCCCCGCCATCGTGTGGTGTTCCGATGAGGACATCCTGGTAGAATACTCCGAATACAAGACCCTCATAGGCGAATACGTGCGCGCCGAATACGCCAAGTTCATCATGGGCACCACCGATATCGACAATGACGCCGACTGGCAGGCCTACCTAGACGGACTGGATGCCTTGGGACTGCCCCGCTACCTAGAAGTATTGGATATGTACTATGGCCTAGATTGATGAGGCCACTGCGGACTAGGGGGAAGGCATGGCGACGTTCTTCCCCCTCCCCCAATCTTAGGGGTCCACGCCGATCAACAAATGTGAAATACCGTAGCCGCTTCCTTGGCACGGTTTGATGGCTACTACCTATGTGTGAGAGGATAATATTGATGAAAGCGGTTAGATTTGCCGGTAATGGCGTTGTGGAAGTTATTGAGAAAGACATGCCAAAACCCGGTACGCAGGATGTACTTATCAAAGTTTCCTATTGCGGTCTATGTGGTTCGGAAAATCGGGTGGTGCGCAGCGGTTCCCTCCATTGCGTACCCGGTCACGAGATAGCCGGTACGGTTGTATGCTGTGGCAGTCAGGCGAAACAATTCCCACAGGACTGCCCGGTGCTGGTGTATCTATCTAATTATTGCGGTCAATGCGAAGCCTGCCGTTCGGGTAATACTAGTCAGTGTGCCGAACGCAATGGGCTCATTGGCTGGGGGTTTGATGGCGGTTATGAAGAATACGTGACGGTACCCGGCCATATGGTTTTTCCTCTCGAAGACATTCCTACGCACCTTGGTGTACTAGCACTGGATACCATCGGAACGGCTTTTCATGGGCTGCGGCAAGCCCAAATCGAGGAGGGAAGTACAGCATTGGTTATCGGCTGTGGTCCAATTGGACTTGGATGTGTCAGTATCCTAAAAAATCATTATCATATAGAAACGATATATGCGGCAGATATATCGCGTTATCACCTAGACATTGCTAAAAATATTGGTGCGACGCCAGTGCTGGTAGATCCCCTAAATACCATTGAATCCATTGAGAAAGCGCTTGGTGGAATGCGCTTTAGGCATGTGATTGAGGTTTGTGGTATGAACGATACTATTGCGGCTTCGGTACATTTTGTCCATGCCGGCGGACGTGCTGTTATGATTGGCGAACCAGAAAAGGCGCTGATTCTAAAGCGTACTTCAGAGTGGATTTTAAAGGATTTTTCTCTGATCAATAGCTGGTATTTCCCTATTAGAGAACTTGGAGAAAATTTAAAATTTATAAAAGATAATAGGACACAAGTGGAGAAATTGATCACGCACTACTTTACCCTGAATGAAATGACGCAGGCCTACGCGTTGTTTCAAAGCGGGCATACAGGAAAGGTATTGGTGCGAATCGGCGGGCAATAGTCTAAAGCTAAAGGATAAAAATAATGGGCGCGTTGCAAAACACCCCAGC
>DSLFC04102__coassemble_802_pt1 | contig 28070 bp, 18 predicted proteins | sample DSLFC04102__metabat2_low_PE_004 | metagenome-assembled genome bin DSLFC04102
CTTCTCCCGCCGGCAGCGCCGGCGGGGTCCCAAAACCGCCCCCGGCCCATCCCGCAGGGATGGGCCGGGGGCGGTTTTGGGACATGATTTTGATCAGGTCCAGTATTTTCTGTCCAGGGAGCGGTATTGCACCGCTTCGGCCACGTGGGCGGCGTCGATTTTTTCGCTGCCCGCCAGGTCGGCGATGGTACGGGCTACCTTGATGACCCGGGTATAGGCGCGGCTGGACAGGCCCAATCGCTCCCCTGCGGTCTTGATCAGCTGCTCTGCGGCGGCGGTCATGGGGCAAAAGGCGTTCAACGTGCGGGCATCCAGGCGGGCGTTGCAGGCGATGGGCCGGCCCTTATACCGCTCCCGCTGCACCGCCCGGGCCTTTTCCACCCGGGCGCGGATAGAGGCGCTGTCCTCTTCCCCGCGCTTGCCGGTCAGGTCCCCTACCGGCACGCTCTCCACCTCGATGTGCAGGTCGATGCGGTCCAGCAAGGGGCCCGAAACCCGGTTCAAATACTGCTGGATCTGCCGGGGCGTACAGCGGCATTCGTGGGTACGGGAGCCGTAGTGGCCGCAGGGGCAGGGGTTCATGGCGCACACCAGCACGAACTGGGCCGGATAGGTGGACTGGGCGCTCACCCGGGTTACGGTGACGGTGCCGTCCTCCATGGGCTGGCGCAGCGCTTCCAGCACGTCCCGCCGGTACTCGGGCAGCTCATCCAGGAAGAGCACTCCGTGATGGGCCTTGCTGATCTCTCCGGGCAGGGCGGCGGCGCCGCCGCCGGTCATGGACACCGCCGAGGCGGTGTGGTGCGGCGCACGGAAGGGCCGCTCCGTGAGCAGGCCGCTCTCCGGGGCCATGCCGGCGCAGGAATGGATGCGGGTAACCTCCAGGGCCTCCTCAAAGGTCATATCGGGAAGGATGGTGGGCAAACACCTGGCCAGCAGGGTCTTGCCCGAGCCGGGCGGGCCCACCATCAGCACGTTGTGGCCGCCGCTGGCGGCGATTTCCAGGGCCCGCTTGGCCCCCAATTGGCCCACCACGAAGGAAAAATCCACCGCCGGGCGCCTTTGGCCCAGCAGCTGCTGGTAGTCCACCGGCTGGATGCTTTCCAGCTCCCCTTCCCCGGCCAGATAGGCCACCACCTGGCGCAAATGAGCGGCGGGTAGCAGTTCTATGCCGCTGACACACTGCACCTCGGCCCGGTTATCATAGGGCAGGATGAGCCGCTTTAACCCCAGTCCCCGCAGGGCGATGGCCATGGGCAGTGCGCCCCGGACGCTGCGGATGGAGCCGTCCAGGGACAGTTCCCCCAGCAGCGCCACGCCCTGGAGGTTGGCTAGGGGCACCCGGCCCTGGGCGGCCACCACCCCCACGGCGATGGGCAAATCGAAGAACGGCCCCTCTTTTTTCTGGTCTGCTGGGGCCAGATTGACCACCAGGCGGTCGTCGGGGAAGCTATAGCCGCTGTTGCGCAGGGCGGCCCGTACCCGCTCCCGGGATTCCCGCACTGCGGCGTCGGGCAAGCCCACCACGTCGAACAGGGGCATTCCCGAGGACAGGTTCACCTCCACCCGCACGCCAAACCCTTCCACGCCGCTGAGGGCGCAGCTGTTCACCGTAGCCAGCACGGGCGCTCTCCCCTTCCTCTTTCGCAAATTCAGGATACGGCTTTCGCAAATTTGGGATACGGCCTGGGGCGGCGTCCCTCGGCCCGCCCTAGAAATTTTCCCAGTGGAACCAGCGCAGGTACTGGGCGTAGCTGCGCAGCACGGGCAGTCCGCTCATGAGGGGATAGAAGGCGATGAACATCACCGAGGCGGCGGCGCAGTAGGCGATGCCGCCTATGCGGTAGGCCCTGGCTCCCCGCTGCTTGCGCACCCACTCGAACAGGGCCACCGTAGCCAGGATGATGAAGGGCACCGAGGCAAAGTAGTGGTAGATGAAGGTACTGCGGGTGACGAACATCCAGGGCACGTACTGGGCCAGGAAGCCCACCACCACGTACAAGTAGCGCCGGTCGCCCCGGGCGGCGGTGGCCAGCCGGGCCATCACCCACACCATGGCCAGGGCGCCGCCCCACCACACCACCGGGTTGCCCATGCAGGAAATGGAGGACACCATACCGGCTCCCAAGTATCCGCTGCCGGAATAGTACCACATGGGCTTGACGATGAGGGGCCACTCGTACCAGCGAGACTTAAAGTAGTGGTTATCCCAACCCAAGTTGCTATGGTAATTAAACATGTCCTTTTGCACCTGCCACACCCCCGCCAGATTGAACCGGCCCGAGGGGTCCAGATGCCAGTAATAGGTCATATAATAAATGAGGGCAGGCACCACCAGGAAAGCAATCACGCAAAAACCGATGGTGATGAGGGCGTTCCTGGGGAACTGGCGAACCGCCCGCTGGGCCACCCGCCGGGCGTCCTGGTCCAGGGTGCGCAGGTTGCGCTTGGCATAGCGGTACTCCCGGTAGCGCTGGGCCAGGGTGAAGAAGAAGATAAACGCCAGCCCCAACGCCCCGTACAGCCCGATCCACTTGCAGGACACGGCCAGTCCCATGCTGATCCCGCACAGCCCCAGGGGAACCAGGGTACGGTGCAACTTCACGTGGTAGAAGCTCATCATAGCGTACCGGATCATGAACAGGTACATCAGCATGATGAAGAACACCGCGAACACGTCGATGGTGGCCAGCCGGGACTGGGTAAAGTGCATACAATCGCTGGCCAGCAGGAAGGCCCCGATAAAGGCCAAAGAGCTGCGCCGGAACAATTGCTTGCCCAGCAAATACATCAGCGGCACCATCAATACCCCGAACAACGCCGGCATGAAGCGCCAGCCGAAGGGGGTCATGCCGAACAGCTGGATGCCCACCATGATGAGCACCTTACCCAGAGGCGGGTGGGTGTACTCGTACACGCTCTCCCACTGGTTCAGGAACTCATAGGCGGTGCGGCCGTGGTAGATCTCGTCGAAGTACATGCCGTTGAGGTAGGAGGGATAGGGCGGCACCGTCTCCTGCTCGTCGATGAGGGCCTTGGGGTCGTAGTCGTACCCGGCGCTGCCCCCCACGCTGTACACCGAGGCAATGGGCAGCACCTGGCCGTTTTGATCCAGGAAGCCCACCTCGCACAGGGTAAGCCCCGCCCGCTCGGCGATGATGCGCACGTACCGAGCCCGCTGGACGTAGCCCTGCTCCACCGCGTAGAAGGAGCCGTCGTCCTCCTTCTCGCTGGGCTGGTACCACAACCATTGGAATATCTTGCCCTGGTCGTACTGGGCGTAGTGGGCCTCGCTCCACACCTGGCCGTCCTCGGACAACTGCACCAGGAAGGTGGAGGAGCAGATGCTTCCGTAATAGGTCATGGTGAAGTCCTCCACCTGGCCCAGGTCGAAGGTGATCTGTTCGCCGGAGGCCGTGGCCTTCCATTGGGTCTGGGGTGCGCTCATGCTGCCCAGGTTGGGAAAGGCCACCGCCGCGTACAGGGCGGTAAGCAGCACCATCAGGGTGATATCCCTGCGCTTTAGGTTGAGCCGGGCGTCCCTGCCCTTGAGCAGCCCTTCGGCCACTCCGCTTTGGGCCCGCTCCTTTTCCTTTGCCTTGACGCCCTGGGAGCGGTACACCCGGGTGATGGTAATCATGTGGCCGCTGACGCACATCTCCCATCCGGTCCAGGCCAGGAAAACGCTGGTGAGCACGTTGATCAGGGAGATCAAGTGATTGAGGGTTTGCTGGCTGGTGGCCAAATATTCGCTTTGCAGCACCAGGGCCACGTTCATGAACTGGGAGAAGGAGAGCAAGGTGAACGCGCCCAACAGCCGCAGATCCCTATCGAACACATAGGCCAGCAACAGGAAAGCCAGGGCGGGATACATGTATCTTTCGTGCATCATGGGAGCGAAGGCATACACCAGGGCCAATATCACCGCCCCGCACAGGAACACCTTGCCCCGATCCTTGGCCTTGATATACAGGAACAAGCCAAAGGCGTAGGCTGCCGCCAGCATGGCCATGGCGAACAGGGTCACCGAGGGGACCTGGGACATCTGAATCCAGTTGAGCCCCATCAGTTCATACAGGTTACAGGCGTTCACCGTAATATAGCGGTAAGTGTTCATCACCCCGCCGTACTGGCCCAGCAGCCAGCAAAGGGGCCTGAGCCACTGGGGCAATGCCTGATAATCCTCCAGCAGCGCCGGGGGCAACGACCAGATAAAGGGCAGCGACAGGGCCAGCCACAGGCCGATACCCAGGCCCAGCCCTCCCAGCAGCCGCAGCAGGGTCTTGCCCTTCTCCTGGCTCTCCACCACCTCCAGGACCAGCATAGCCAGCCCCAGGGGCGCCAGCATCAGCGCCTGGGGCTTGACCAGCACCGCCGCCGCGTACAGGGGCAACGCCGCCAGGTAGTGGCCGTGGGCGGCTGCCAGCATACAGCAAAGCAGCAGCGCGGTGAGCACTCCATCCACCTGGCCCCAGGCGGCGGAATTGATGATGGCGGCAGGATTGAAGGCAAACAACGCTCCCATCAGCGCCGCCACCCAGTCGCCCAGGGCCTCTTTGCTCCACCGGTACACCAGATAGGCGCAGGCGATGTCCGCAGCCATGGGGATCAATTTGATGATGAGCCAGGAAATCTGCCCATCCAGGGGCAACCCCAATCCCTGGATCAGGGTGCCGCACAGCCACAGCACGTACATATACCCCGGGGGATAATCGCAAAACACCTGATCGGAGTAAAAGCCCCCCGGGCCCACCTGGGCCATCCGGGCGGCCCACCCCTCAAAGCAGTTCATGTCCGCCTCGTAGCCCCGCACGCTGACCGCTAGCGCCACCCGCACCGCCATGGTTAGAGCGCACAGCATCCAGAAGGTGCGGCGGCAGGCGGCGGCGTTGCCCTGGGCGGGCAGTTTACTGCGCAGGGCCGCCACCAAAAATCCCACCAGCACCAGAACGTAGCAAATTCCCACGCACAGGGTCACAAAGGTCTCCGGCACCACGACGAGAGGCTGATCCTCCTGGTCCTCCCCCTCGGGCTCCACGGGAGGCAGGGTAGACAGGGGCTGGACGAAGGCGCCCTCCGGCGCCTCCTCCAGGGCCACCATCTCAAAATTGTCAAACCACGCCCGGCCCACGTTGAGAGAGCCGTAATTGCCCACCCGGGCCATCAGGACCAGCTGCGTCTGATCCGAGCCGGTCACGCCGTACAGGGTCACCGGCGTCCATTCTCCCCGGGTATCGTACACCGTCTCCGAGGAAACGAAGGTATCCTTGATAGACAACCCCGCGCCGGCGGCGTTGGTGGAGCAGCCTTCCGCCCGCACCATGCAGCTGATGCGGTACAACGTGTCCGGCTGGACCTGTACTGTCTGCTCAAACCGGGCATCGTTCTCGCTTAAATTATCCACGTACAGGCTGTATCCGCCCTCGTAAGCGGAGGACACCGCCGCCAGCTCACTGCTGCCGTCATAGTACCACATGCCTTTGATCCAGCCGCTGGGCAGCCCGTCCTCGTCCACTTCCTCAATGCCGCCGTTGACGATAAGGTTTTCGGTTTCGCTGGCCCAGACCCCTTGCGCGGCCAACAACAGCGCCAGCAACACCAGCGCGAAGATTCTGCTTCCTCTCATACGCACCTGCCCGTTTTTTCGTTTATCCTTATCAATTCCACGCCCGTACCGCTCATTCCTTCAAAAATATGGGGCTATTCCCAAAAATTTATCCTTTCTTTTCGTCTATCCCTCATTGCCGCGCCGCCATACCAGCGGCATGGCCCAAGCTTTCCCCCTGCCCGCCTATTCCTCCCTGGCTTCAAACGCCCCGGGCAAATGGCGCACGCCCTGGGGCGTCACTTCCACCACGTCGAAGCGCACCCGCTGATTTTCCAGGCCTTTGCCCCGCAAATACCACTGTGCCGTCCGCAATATGCGCCGGCGTTTGGCCCGGTCCACCCCCCAGGCAGGAGCGCCGTAGGCGGCGGTGGAGCGGCTCTTCACCTCGATAAAGCACAAAAAGCCCTCCATCCGGGCGATCAGGTCGATCTCCCCCCAGGGGCAGCGCAGGTTACGTTCCAGGATCTTAGCCCCCCGCTCCTTCAGATACCGCTCCGCCTCCCGCTCCCCCAGGGCGCCCAACCGGCGCCTATCCATGGTCCTGAAGGAAATGGCCGATGAAGCTGGCCCGGTGCAGGGGGCAGGGGCCGAAGCGCTTCAGCGCCTGGATGTGCTGGGCGGTGCCGTAGCCCTTGTTGCTGGCAAAGCCGTACTGGGGATAGAGGGCGTCCTGGTCCGCCATCCACCGGTCCCGCACCACCTTGGCCACGATGGAGGCGGCGGCGATCATGTAGCTGGCGGCGTCGCCGTGAACGATGGCCTTCTGGGGTCCGGGCAGGTCTAGCCCGGCTACCGCGTCCACCAAAAACATGGCCCCCGCCGCGCCCTGGGCGCACTTCTCCATGCACAGCCGGGTGGCCCGCAAGATGTTCAGCCGGTCGATGTCCCCGGCCTCCAGCCGGGCCACCTTCACGTAGCTGGCCGCCTGGAGAAGCTGTTCGTACAGAGCTTCCCGCCTCTTGGGGCTGAGCTTCTTGGAATCATCCACCCCCGGAACCAGCTTGTCCGGAGGCACCACGATGCAGGCGGTGACCACCGGCCCCGCCAGGGGACCCCGGCCCACCTCGTCGATGCCCGCCACCTGATAGCCCGCCGCCCAGTATTCCTTCTCCCATTGGGTCATCCGCTCCAGCTTCTGCTGGGCGCTCTCCCTGGCCACGGCCATCCCTCCTTCCGGTCCTCTCCGGCTTTCCGGCCCTTTTGCGGCCCATCCGCCGCCTCCGTCCGCCGCCTCCGGCGCACCGCTGGGCCGGGCCGTCTCCCCGCGTCCCCGGCGCTCCCGGGGCGGTCCGCCGCGTTCCCCTATTTGGGTGGCAATTCCAGGGTGATGCGGCCCACCTTGCCCCCTCGGAACTCGTCCAGCACCAGGGCGGCGGCCCGCTGAACGTCCGGCCGGCCGCCGGACATCAGCCAGCCCCGGCCCCGGCAGGCCATCTCCAGCAGTTCATAGCCCGGCGCCTCTTCCTGGATGTCCTCCAGCTTGAACCGGGCCCGGGTCTGCTCCGGCGCCAGCTCCATCAGCCGCTGAAGCAGCTGCCCGGCCAACTCTTCCCCGTCCATGATCTGGTCGCGGATCGAGCCCAGAAAGGCCAGCGTGCGGGCGGCGGCCTGGTCCTCCAGCTTGGGCCACAGCATACCCGGCGTATCCAACAGCTCCAGGTAGGGCCCCACCTTCACCCACTGGTTGGACCGGGTCACCCCGGGCCGGTCGGCGGTCTTGGCCACCGCCTGGCCGTTCAGCCGGTTAATAAATGTAGATTTCCCCACGTTGGGAATGCCCAGCACCATCAGGCGCACCGTCTTTTTGACCCCCCGTGCCTCCATGCGCTGCACCGCCGGGCGCACCGCCTGCTGGATCAGCTCCAGGATCTCCCCGGTCTTGCCCCCGGTGGACTGAAAGCGCGCCGCCGCCAGCCCCCGGCCCCGGTAGTGGGCCAGCCAGGCGGCAGTCGCCGCCTGGCTGGCCAGGTCGGCCTTGTTGAGCACCAGCACCCGGGCCTTGCCCCGAACCAGGGCGTTCAGGTCCGGGTTGCGGGTGGAGATGGGCGCCCGGGCGTCGCACAGCTCGATCACCGCGTCCACCGAGCGCAGCTGGCCCATGAGCAGGCGGCGGGATCTGGCCATATGGCCGGGATACCAATTGATATCGGGCATGAAGGCTCCTCCTTGAATGGATAAACAAAAGCCGCACTTCTGTGCGGCTTTTGCCATGAAAACTTACTTCTCCTTGACCTTGGCGGCCTTGCCGCTGCGATTGCGCAGGTAGTACAGCTTGGCGCGGCGCACCTTGCCCCGGCGAATGACCACGATGTGGTCCAGCCGCGGGGAATGCAGCGGGAACGTACGTTCCACGCCGATGCCGTAGGACACACGGCGCACGGTGAAGGTCTCCCGGGCCGAGCCGTTGCGGCGGGCGATGACCACGCCCTCGAACGCCTGAAGGCGCTCGCGCGTTCCCTCGACGACCTTCACGAATACGCGAACGGTATCGCCAATGGCGAACGCGGGGATATCGGAACGCAGCTGGGCGCTCTCGATGGAGCGAATGACCTCGTTCATTGGAATGCCTCCTCCTTCCCTCCAGGACGTTCATAACCGGCCTACCGGCAGCGGACCGCCCGATTTCACAGCGGCTATTATACCATGCCCCCAGGGGACAAGGCAAGTTAATTTTTCCCCTTTCTCATCTTCGTCTCCAGGTTTCCATCGGGTTTTAATTTTCCTCTAATCCAGTTTTCTTGTCCTCTCATCTGAATGCGCTATACTATAGCCATGGTAAACCCCATCGCCAGCAAAACAATAGACGGAGGCGCATAAAGATGACCAATTTTGAAATGGTGGAACGGCTTCGCATGAAGGCCAACGTGAGCTATGAGGAGGCCAAGGCAGCCCTGGAGGCCTGCAACTGGGACCTGCTGGACGCTATGGTGCTGCTGGAGCGCCAGGGCAAGGTGCGGGACCAGGAAGAAGCCAACTACACCACCCGAGAGGAGGCCGCCCCTCAGGCCCCCAAGGGCAAGGATTTTAAAGGGGTGTTGGGCAAGCTGGGCAAAAAGTTGGTGAGCCTTATCGATTACCTGTGCCGCAATAGCTTTGAAATTGCCTACAAGGGAAAGGTGGCGCTCACCCTCCCGGTGCTGGTGCTGGTGCTGTGCCTGATCTTCCTCTTCCCCTTCACCCTCATCGCCCTCATCGTCGGGCTGTTCTTCGGCCTGCGCTACGCCTTCCGTGGCCCGGAACTGGACAAAGGGCCGCTGAACAGCGCCATGGACAAGGCGGCGGATATGGCCGAATCCATCAAGCAGGACGTCCAAAATCGCAAGGACGGCGCCCAGGATTGACGGAGGTCGGACACATAGCCGGGGCCGTCCGCCGGGCAGCCCCAAGCCCCAAGGGCGGCCCTCAGGATTGACAACGGCGGCTCAATAGGGTATGCTGATGGGGGGCTGTTCCGGGGATACGCCCGGGGCCGCCTGGGGAATCAAACATTCATTCATGCCGGCGGGTGGGGCGCGGCCCCGCCCGCCGGCGCAGCGCGGGCAAGGAGGCGGGCGCGGTGGCGGCGGAAAGGATATTGCTGGTGGAGGACGAGGTCAAGCTCTCCCGGTTTGTGGAGCTGGAGCTGGTTCACGAGGGCTATCAGGTGGATAAGGCCTTCGACGGCCGCACGGGCCTGGACATGGCGCAAACCCAGCCCTACGACCTGCTGCTGCTGGACGTGATGCTGCCCGGCCTGTCCGGCCTGGAGCTGCTGCGCCGGGTGCGCAGGAACAGCCAGACCCCCGCCATCCTGCTCACCGCCCGGGACGCGGTGGCCGACAAGGTCACCGGGCTGGACATGGGCGCGGACGATTACGTAACCAAGCCTTTTGAGATCGAGGAACTGCTAGCCCGCATCCGGGCCGCCCTGCGCAAGCGGGGCCAGGCTCCGAACCGGCACAGCCAGGTGCTCAGCGCCGGGGTGCTGGCCTTGGACGGGGAGCGCTATACCGCCCGGTACGGCGATGAGGAGCTGACGCTGACCAACCGGGAGTTCGCCCTGCTCAAGGCGCTGCTGGAGAACAAGGACATCGTGCTCACCCGGGAGGCATTGCTGGAAAAGGCGTGGGGCTACAGCTACCTGGGCGAGACCAACGTGGTGGACGTGTACATCCGCTACCTGCGCCAGAAGATCGACGACCGGTTCGGCGTCAAGCTCATCCACACCGTCCGCGGGGTGGGCTATGTGCTGCGGGAGGAGCGGGGCCATGAAAACGCGTAAGCGCACTGCCTCCGGCGAAAACGCCGCCTCCCCCCAGGACGGGGCGGAGCGCCGCCGGGCCCGAAAGGGCGGCAAGAATCCAGGAAAGCCCATGCGCTCCATGGCCCGGCGCATTCACCGGGCCTGGTCCCGCCGGCTGCTTCGCACCTATCTGGTCACCGACCTGCTGGTGCTGGCTTTGGCGCTGTACGGGTTCTGCTTCTTCGTGGAAACCCAGGCGTTGGGTTCCTTCGACCCGCACCGTCCCCGGGGCCTGAGCTTTTCCCAGGACGCCCTGGCCTTTTGGCGGTGGGCCCAGGAGCAGGAGGGGCTGAACCGGGTTTGGGCGCTGCTCCATCCCGGTGCCTGGCGCCAGGCGGCCCATAGCGCGGTGTACCGCTTCGCCGGTTCCCAGGACCTATGGCTGGAAGCGCCCCTGGACCCCTTCCTCACCGCCCTGGAGGCTGCCATGGGGCCCTTGCTGCTCATTCAGCTGGTCCTGTGGCTGGCAGGGCGGCTGTGGGGCGGCGGCTACGCCCGGCGCGCCCTCAATCCCATCATCCAGATCACCCAGACCGCCCAGCGCCTCTCCGCCCACCCCGATCCCCCGCCGCCCCGGCGGGACGACCAACTGCATCATCTGGAGGACGCCATCCAATCCCTGGCTCCCGAGCGTCAGGGCGTCAAGCTGTCCACCGGCGACAAGGAGCTCAAGGGCCTGGAAGAGGCCATCAACAGCCTGTTGGAGCGTATGCGCGCCGCCTACGCCCAACAGGCCCGCTTTGTTTCCGACGCCTCCCACGAACTGCGCACCCCCATCGCGGTGATCCAGGGCTACGCCAACATGCTGGACCGGTGGGGCAAGCAGGACGAATCCATCCTCGACGAGTCCATCGCCGCCATCAAGTCGGAATCCGCCCACATGAAGGACCTGGTGGAACAGCTCCTGTTCCTGGCCCGGGGAGACAGCGGCAGGCAGGCGCTGAATCCGGTTTCCTTTGACTTGGGCGAACTGATGCGCGAGGTCCACGACGAGTACGCCATGATCGACCGCGCCCACCAGTGGCGGGCCGACATCGCCCCCGGCCTTAACTACGTGGGGGACGAAGGGCTCATCAAGCAAGCCGCCCGCATCCTGGCGGACAACGCGGTCAAGTATACCCCTCCGGGGGGCGTCATCTGGCTGCGCGCCTTTTCCCAGCCGGGGGAGGTGTGTTTTTGGGTGCAGGATAGCGGCATCGGCATCTCCCCCGCCGAAGCGCCTCATATCTTCGAGCGCTTCTACCGGGCCGACGCCGCCCGCTCCGCCCAGGACTCCCCCGGTCCCACGGCGGCGGGCACCGGCCTGGGCCTGTCCATCGCCCAATGGATCATATCCAGTCACGGCGGCTATTTCCAGGTCAGGAGCTGGAAGGACCTGGGCACCCGCATCATGGTCTGCCTGCCCCTGGTCCAGTCCGGTTCTCCTCCCTCCGTCCCCTGATTGGGCCGCCCCTCTCCCCTGCTCCCTCCATTCCCCGCCCGCCAATCTTGGCTCCGAGCATTCCCCGTTAGGCTGTACCCCCATCCCCTCATCCGGCCATCCCCTTCCCCCATCCCGGTGCGGCTGCCGTCCTATATTCCTCCCGGCTATCTCCCGCCTCAACAGACCATTCGAAGCGCCGGGCCGGCCATGATTGAAAGTTGCGCCAGTCTGTGGTATACTAAGGGGTATGACCCGCAGGGAAGAAGCGCAATTCCTTGGCGCGGGGGATGGGAGGGCTTGGTTTGAGCAAAAAAATGGTGTTGGTAGACGGGAATTCTTTGATGCACCGGGCCTTTCACGCCCTGCCCCTGCTGGACGACGGGGCCGGGGTCTATACCAACGCGGTATTCGGCTTTCTGTCCATGCTCTTTAAGGTGCTCAAGGAGGAACAGCCCCAATACCTGGCCGTGGCCTTCGATTTGCACGGCCCTACCTTCCGTCATCAACAATATCAGGACTATAAGGCGGGCCGCGCCCCCACGCCCCCGGAGCTCAAGCCCCAGTTTCCCCTGCTCAAGGAGCTGCTGGAGGCTATGCACGTCGCCCAGGTGAGCCTGGAGGGCTACGAGGCAGACGACATGCTGGGCACTTTGTCCGCCCGGTGGGAGGCCATGGGCCAGGAGGCCCTCCTGATCACCGGCGACCGGGACGCCTTTCAGTTGGCCGGGCCCCATACCGCCATTCTCTACACCAAGCGAGGCATCACCGACACCCAATTGGTGACCCCGGACTATTTGATGCAGACCTACGCCCTGTCCCCCAGCCAGATGATCGACCTCAAGGGGCTGATGGGGGATACTTCCGATAATATTCCCGGCATTCCCGGCGTGGGGGAAAAGACGGCGCTGAAGTTGTTGGGCCAATACGGCTCTTTGGAAAACGCCCTGGAGCAGGGCGCGGTGGAGCAAAAGGGGAAGCTCCGGGAAAAGCTGGTGCAATACGGGGACCAGGCCCGCTTCTCCAAGGCGCTGGCCACCATTTGCCGGGACGCCCCCATCGATCTGGACCCCGAAGCGCTGCGGCTGCACGACCTGGCGGGGGGCCGTCAGGCCCTGGAGCGCTACAAGCTCAAGTCTTTGAGCCAGCGCCTGTCCCAGCTGCCCGGCTGGATGCTGGGGGAGGCCGGGGATTGCCCCTCCGGCGAACCCGGCCCGGAAAAGAGTCCTTCCCCGGCGGGGGAAAGGGCCTGGCGGCCTCCCGTCACCCTAGACGGCGCCCAGAGCGCTGCGGCGTGGGCGGCGGCTCAGGACCCGTCCCAGGCGGTGGCCCTGGCCCTGGCCCTGGACGAGGCCAGCTGCGCCCTGTCCGGCGGCGCACAAGGGCTGATTCCCCTGGGCGGGGGCGATCTGCTCAGCCCTGGCTTGACCCCGGAGGAGGTATGCCGCTGCCTCTCTCCCCTGCTGTCCGGGCCGGGGGAAAAGGTCGTGTGGTCGGTCAAAGACCTGATGACCCGAATGCCCCAGGAGGGCGTCCTGGAGGGGCAAGTGTACGACGCCATGCTGGCGGCCTACGCCCTCAACCCGCAACAGCGCTCCTATAGCCTACCCAGCCTGCTGGAGGACGGGGGGCTGACGCCGGCGGAGGGGGAAACCCAGGCGGCCAAATTGTTCCAACTGCGGGACGCCCAGCTGGAGCGGCTGAACCAGGACGGGCTGTTGTCCCTGTATCGGGATATCGAGCTGCCCCTGGCCTATACCCTGCGGGACATGGAGCGGTGCGGCTTTTTGGTGGATCAGGAGGTGCTGCGGCAGTTGGGGCGGGAGTACGCCCAGCGCATCCAGGAGGACCGTCAGCAGATCTACCAACTGGCGGGGGAGCAATTCAACCTGAATTCTCCCAAACAGCTGGGGGACATCCTCTTCGGCAAGCTGGGGCTGACCGGGGGGAAGAAGACCAGCAAGGGCTGGTCCACCACGGCGGACATTTTGGAGGAGATGGCGGACCGGCACCCCATCGTGCCCCTGGTGCTGGATTACCGCAAATACTTTAAGCTGAACAGCACCTATGTGGAGGCGCTGCTGCGGCTGGTGGGCCCCGACGGGCGCGTGCGCACCCAGTTCGACCAGACCGCCACCGCCACGGGCCGCATCAGCAGCAACGAGCCCAATTTGCAGAATATCCCGGTGCGTACCGCCGAGGGGCGGCAGATCCGCCGCGCCTTTGTGGCGGGGCCGGGCCATGTGCTGGTGGACGCGGATTATTCCCAGATCGAGCTTCGGGTGCTGGCCCACATGTCCCAGGACCAGACCCTGTGCGACGCCTTCCTCCGGGGCCAGGACATTCACCGGCGCACCGCCGCGGAGGTATACGGGGTGCCCATCGGTCAGGTGACCGGGGAGATGCGCTCGGCGGCCAAGGCGGTAAATTTCGGCATCATCTACGGCATATCGGATTTTGGGCTGGCCCGGAACATCGGGTGCAGCCGGAAGGAGGCCGCCGGGTTCATTGAGCGGTACTTCGCCCGGTATCCCCAGGTCAAGGCCTTTATGGACGGGCAGGTGGCCCTGGCCAAGGCTCAGGGCTACGTGACCACCCTGTTCGGGCGGCGGCGCTACATCGCCGAACTGCAAAGCCCCAACTACAACACCCGGAATTTCGGCCAGCGGGCCGCCATGAACAGCCCGATTCAGGGCACGGCGGCGGACATCATCAAGCTGGCCATGATCCGTACCCAGCGCGCCCTCAAGGAGGCTGGGCTTCAGGCCCGGCTGATCCTCCAGGTCCACGACGAGCTCATCGTGGAAGCGCCGGAGGGCGAAAAGGAAGCGGTGGCTCAGCTGCTGCGGCAGAGCATGGAGGGGGCGGCCCAGTTGCAAGCGCCCCTGAAGGCAGACTTGTCCACGGGGAGGGATTGGCATGAGTGCAAAGCATAGGGCCCTGCGCCTGGGGCTGACCGGAGGCGTGGGCTGCGGGAAATCCACCGCCGCCGCCGTGCTCAAGGAGCTGGGCGCCGCCGTGGTGGACGCCGACGCCATCTCCCACAGCCTCACCATGGCGGGAGGCGCGGCGGTAGAGCCCATCCTGGCCCAGTTCGGCGCCCAGATGGGGGACGGCCAGGGCGGCATCGACCGGCGCGCCCTGGGGGAGCTGGTCTTCGCCCAGCCCCAGCAGCGCCGGGCGCTGGAGGGCATCCTCCACCCGGCCATTCAGAAGGAAATGATGCGCCAGATCGACGCGGCGGACCAAGAGGGTGCGCCGGTGGTGGTGCTGGACGTGCCTTTGCTGTACGAATGCGGCCTGGACGCCCTGTGCGACCAGGTATGGGTGATGTCGGTGGACCAGGAGCAACAGGTGCTGCGGGTGCTCAAGCGGGACCAGATCAGCCGGGACCAGGCCCTGTCCCGCATCCGCAGCCAGATGCCCCTGGAGGAAAAGCGGGCCCGGGCCCAGCGGGTGGTGGACACCGGCCGCAGCGAGGCCGAGGTGAAAAACGAGCTCAAGCGGCTGTACCGGGAGCTTACCAAGGAGATCGCGAGGAGAGGCTGATATGTACTCAACCCATACCGTCATGACTCGCCGCCGGCGCAGGCCCCGGCGGCGGCGGATATGGCCCGCCCTGAGCGGCATTTTGCTGTGCCTGGTTCTGGCCGGAGCGGGCCTGTACTACGTTTTGCACTACCCATCTCAGGTGGAGCAGATCGCCTATCCCCTGGAATACGAGGACTTGATCCGCCAGAACGCCGCCCAATACGGGCTGGACCCGGCCCGGGTGGCGGCGGTGATCTACTGCGAGAGCAGCTTCCGCTCCCAGGTGGTGTCCTCTGCCGGCGCGGTGGGGCTGATGCAGATCATGCCTTCCACCGCAGAGTGGATCGCCCAGAAACTGGGGGAAGCCTATGATGAACAGCTCCTGTACGACCCGGCCGTCAACATCCGCTATGGCTGCTGGTACCTGAATTATCTGGAGCAGCGCTTTGACGGGGATCTAACCAAGGTCACCGCCGCCTATCATGCCGGCGGCGGCCAGGTGGACCAATGGCTGGAGGACCCGGCGGTTTCTTCCGATGGCTCCACCTTGGAAAATATCCCCTCTCAGGTCACCGCCGCCTACGTGGAAAAGGTGGCCCAAGTGCTGGAACACTATAAGGAGATCATGGATTCATGAAGCGGTACCGTCGCATCGCCGCCCTGGTGCTAGCCCTGTGCCTGGCGGTTTTGGCCCTCGCCGGCTGTTCCCGGGGGGGCGGCTCTACCATCACGGTAATCGAGACTACCCCCGGACCCTACAGCCAGGAGGAGTACCCCAGCGTAGGTTACTTCAGCCCCAGCAGTACGCCGGAAGCCTATCAGGATGAGATCATCCCCGCCCCGGTGGACGTCAACGATTTTAGCCAGAGCTTGACGGAACCCACTCCCGCCCCGGTAGTCAACGATATGACCCATGGCGACTTCACCTACGGCGTGGTGGTGGATACCGGCGTGGACATTCATCCCCTGCGCACCCAGCACAAGGACATGTACTCGGTGAACAAGCTGATTTTCGAAAGCCTTGTGGAGCTTAACGAGCAGCTGCAGCCGGTTCCCCTGCTGGCCGACCGCTGGTCGGTGGAGGGCAACGTGTGGACCTTTACCCTGCGCAGCGGTATCCAGTTCCACAACGGCCAAGCCCTTACCGCAGATGACGTGGTGGCCAGCTATCAGGAGATTCAGCGCAACCCGGACACCCACTGGTACCAGCTCACCCAGCTGATCTCCGACATGGCCGCGGTGGATGAACTCACCGTACAGGTGACCAGCAAGTCGGCGGGATACATGCTGCTCTACGCCATGACCTTTCCCGTGGTGGAGTCCTCCACGGTGGCCAGCAGCTGCATAGGGCTGGATATGCCCATGGGCACCGGGCCCTACTGGTACATCCAGTACGACGCCCCCAACGCTTTGCGCCTGGAGAGCAACGCCCTGTGGTGGAAGCGGCCATCGGGCTACATCCAGAGCGTGGTGGTGCTGTTTTATAAGACCATCCGCTCCGCCCTCACCGGGCTGGAGCTGGGCGAGGTGGACGCCATCGCTACCGACTACCCCACCGCCGCCATCAGCAAAAACCTCACCGACCGCACAACCCTGGACTATTCCACCCAGACCTACGAATGTATCGTGCCCAATTTAAGCGGGGCAATCCTCTCCGATATCAGCGTGCGCCAGGCCATCATGTACGCCATCGACCGCACCACCCTGGCCAGCACCGCCTACGCGGGCATGGCCCAGGAAAGCGAGGTGCCGGTGATCCCCGGCAGCTATCTGTACGACGCCCAGGCCACCCGATACAATTACAGTCCGGAGCTGGCGCTGCAAATCCTGCGGGACGCGGGCTGGTCCGACCCGGACCAGGACGGAGTGCTGGAAAAGGAATTGGGCGGCGCCACCCGCCGCTTGTCCCTGAAGCTGTTCACCTACGACCGGGGCACCACCGCCACCCGCTCCGAGGCGGCGGAGCTCATCGCCAAGCAGCTGCGCACGGTGGGCTTTGAGATCGAAGTGCAGGTGGGCACCGCCTCCGCCATCCAAAAGCGCCTCAGCAGCGGGGATTTCGACCTGGTGCTGTGCGGCTTTGAACTCAGCGAAGCGCCCAACTTGGCCTTCCTGTTGGCTGGGTCGGGCAGCTGCAACTACTCCCGGTACAACAGCAGCCAGATGGATACCTACCTCCACGACGCCCTCTCCGCCGCCACCGAGGCGGAATTGATCGCCGCCATGAGCAACGTGCAGATGATCGTGGTGGAGGATTTGCCCATCCTGGGCCTGTTCTTCCGCTCCGGCGTGTTCATCTCCCGCACCTCGGTGGGCGGAATGTCGGGCACCTACCAGTACGACGTGCTCAGGGGCCTGGCCAACGTGATCCCCACCCTGTAATCCCGGACCCAGGCCGGCTGGATGCCCGCCCCGGGAACCCTACTACCCTGGACGCGGGCTGGACCGGACGTCCGCCCGATGGATGATCCCATTGGATGTATGAAGTGAAGGAGGAAACGGCGATGCGGCAGATCGGCATGGGCGTGGTAGGCTGGGGCTTCATGGGCAAGACCCACACCCACGCATTGCGGGAAATGGGCCTGTTCTATTCGGAGGCGGACTTTCGCCCCGTGCTGGAGTGCGTGTGTACCCGGCGGCTGGAGGTAGCCCGCCAGGCCGCCCAGGACGCAGGCTTCGCCCACTATACCGACGATTTCGACCAGCTGCTGGCCATGCCCCAGGTGGAGGCAGTGTCCATCTGCACCCCCAACGCCCTGCACCTGCCCATGGCCCTGAAGGCCCTGGAGGCGGGCAAGCACGTATACATCGACAAGCCCCTGGCCATGAGCCTGGAGGAGGCGCTGCGCATCCAGCAGGCGGTTGAGCGCACCGGCCTCACCCTGCAGGTGGCCCACAACAACCGCTTCTTCCCCGCCATGCTCCGAGCCCGGCAGTTGGTGGAGCAGGGACGGGTGGGCCAGGTGCTTTCCTTCCGCTGCGATTACCTGCACTCCGGCTCGGTGGACGCCAGCCGTCCCGCCGGATGGAAGATGTCCAGCCAGGGCGGCGTGCTGCTGGATCTGGCCAGCCATGCCGCCGACCTGATCCTGTGGCTGGCCGGGCCGGTGAAAGAGGTGTGCTGCCGGACCCGCCTGCTCTACGCCCAGCGCCCGGCCTCCGGCGGCGGCCAGACCACCGACCTGGGAGAGGATCAGGTGCTGGCCCTGATGCGCTTGGAAAACGGCGCCCTGGGCACGCTGGAGGCCAGCAAGATCGCCACGGGCACCGACGACGAGCTCTCCTTTGAGCTGTACGGCGACAAGGGCGCCCTGCGCTGGCGCTCCATGGAGGCCGATTACCTGTACTTCTTCGACAACACCCGCCCCGAGGCCCCCTTGGGCGGGGAGCGGGGCTTCCAGCGCCTGTCCTGTGGCGCCCGGTACCCCTGGCCCGGCGGGCAATTTCTGCCGGTGACAAATACCATCGGCTGGGACCGGGCCCATATGCACTGCTACTTCTCCTTCCTCAACGCCCTGGTCCACGGCCTGCCCGTTAGCCCCGGCATCGGCGAGGCCGTGGTCCTGCACCGGCTCATGGACGCCATGAAGCTCTCCAGCCAAAACCAGAGCTGGGTATCCGTGTAACCGCCGCCCTGCCCCGGACGTCCAAGGCGTCCGGGGCAGGGCAAAACCTGGCCCCCTACCGGCGGCCCTGCCGCCGGGCCAAAGCGCCCAATCCACTTCTGAAAGGGGATATCCGCCATGATCTCCCTCAGGCAGGACGCCCTGCTGCTCAGCCTCAAGCCCTTCGACGCCCTGCGGCTGATCCCCGAGGCCCGGGACAAGGCCACCTGGTCCAGCGTAGAGCGGAACTGGGCCGGCCAGGTGACGGTCCGCGCCGCCCAGGCCTTGGCCTACGTGCCTCCCGCCGCCCAGGCCAGCGATTACCTGCGCTTCCTACGGGAGGGCAGCGGGCCCTGGCTGGAGGCCTGGACCGGCGCCCGGGAGCGGCTGAAAGCCCTGGCCCTGGGCGCCTGCGTCCAGGGCAGCCCGGCCCTGATACAGGGCGTGGCGGATCAGCTGTACGCCTTGTGCGAGATAAGCGATTGGGCGCTGCGCCAGCCCCAACCGGATTATCCCGACTTTACCCATGGCTGCGTCGACGTGGACGCCTGCGAAACCGGAGCGTTGCTGGCGGTAACGGCGAAGCTGCTGGGCGAGGAACTGGACGCCCTCTCCCCCCGCATCGCCGCTCGGGTGCGCCGCGCCCTGGACCGGCGGCTGATGGAGCCCCTCATCAACCACGATCCCCAGGTATGGCTGCTGGCCCCGGAGGACGCGCCCCGGGCGGCGGCGGCGCTGATGACCGTAGCCCTGCTGATGGAGCGGGACGACCGGCGGCGCTGGCTGGCCCTGCGGCGCATTCTCAAGCTGCTGGAGGGCTACCTCAAGGACCGGCCCGCCGACGGCGGCTTCGATGGGGGATTGGAAGCCCACCTGACCCAAGCCATGGCGGTGAACGACTGTTTCTCCATGCTCAGCGTGGCCAGCGGCGGCGAAGTGGAGCTGCGGGACGAGCCCCTGTTCGTGGCCATGGCAGGTAGCTTCGTGTCCTGCCACATCGCCGGCAACCTGTTTCTCAATCCGGGAGGTTCCATGGCCCCCCGCCTCTCCCCCGACCTGTTGTTCCGGCTGGGGGAAAGTGCCCGGGTCAGCGCCCTGTGCGGACTGGCCGCCTGGCTGCGCCGGGGCTTGCAGGACGAGGCCGCGCCTCCCTTCAGCCAGCCTACCGAACCCCTGCTCCAGCAGGTGATGAACGCCTTGGGCCGGGATGACCTGATGAAGCAGGCGGCCCGTTCCCCCGTTCCGGAGTGGGTGGAACTGCCCCAAAGCGGCCTGTTGGCCGGACGCATGGACGGCTTCTACGCCGCCCTTACCGGCCCGGCGGGCCAGGCGGCGGGGGATATCGTCCTGTTCTATGGGGACCGGCCCTTGATCATCGGCCTGCCCCAGGCCCCTTCCACGCCCCTGGTCAACGGTCAGGACCAGCGCTCCAGCCCCGGCGCCCAGGACGTGGCCCACAGCGGCGGGCCGGGCTGGCACATGCTGTCCATGAACCTGGCCTGCGCCTATCCACCCGCCGCCCAGCTGGTGAGCTGGCAGCGCACTTGGATGCTGGCCCCCTCCGAGGGCGGGCTGCGGCTGATGGATGTGTTCGACCTGGATGCCCCCGGTCAGGTGGCCTTCCGCTTCATTACTCCTTCCATGCCCCGGGTGCAGTCCGGCGGCGCGTTGCTGGCGGAAGGCAGGGTGTGGATGGAGTTTGATCCCGGCTTGGCCGCCCAGGTGGACTGGGTGACAGTCCCTCCCAACCAGCGCCATCTGTGGGGCGAACGGGTTTTCCGCCTCACCCTGACCACCCCTCAGGCTTTGCCCGGCGGCAACTATGATTTCCTGTTCCGGCCCTGGGCCGGCGGAGTATAAGCGGGAAAAGAACAACATCAAGAGCGAAGGAGATGTGACCATGAACCCACTGCAGCAGAAATACCAGGCGCAAATTCAGGAATTGGCCGACGCTTCCAACCGGCTGGCGGAGCTGGGCTTCGTCACCAGCCAGGGGGGCAATTTGTCCATGCGGGCGGATGAAAACGTGCTGCTGATCACCCCCACCAAGGTGCCCAAGATTCAGGTCAAGTTTGAGGATATCTGCGTCATCGACATGAAGGGAACCGTGCTCTACGCCAAGGAAGGCCGCAAGCCCACCGGCGAGTGGCCCTTTCATACCCGCATCATGCAGCGCCGGCCCGACGTAAAGGGCGTGGTCCACGCCCATCCCCCGGTGCTCACCGGCTTCGCCATCGCCGGAGGGGACTGGCTGCGTCTGCCCTTCCTGCCCGAGCCCGCCCTGGAGGTGGGCCCCATGATGCTGGTGCCCTACGCCGAGCCCCTCAGCGACCAGTTGGCGGAGAACTTCGATCCCTTCCTGGACAAGAGCAACGGCTTCCTGATGGAGAACCACGGCGCGGTAATGGTGAGCCCGGAAGGGGTCATGCGGGCCATTGAGTTCCTGGAAATGATGGAAGCCGCCGGCAAGTCCATCATCGTATCCAAGATCCTGGGCAACGCCAAGCCCATTGCCGCCCCCGACGTAGCCAACCTGGACAACGTACTCCGGGTGCGCAATATGCCCATGCCCGGCACCCCCGGCGTGGTCAAATCCCTGAGCGACATCTTCGTGGTGGAATAACCCGATTCGTTCCCCGTATCACAACGGCGCACCGATAAAGCGACCTGGGCTCCGGGGGCTGAGGACCTTTGACCCTGGGCCCAAGAAACGGGGGCAGTTCATTCTTTTCCGCATACATAAAGCCTGTTCCATCCACGGGAACAGGCTTTATCATGCTTGCTGCGCCGGGCGGCCCAGCAAGCCTCTTACCGGAAAGAATGGGCTTCAGCTGGGTAATTGGGTCAAGACCACCGCTACCTTTACCTGGTATTGGACTTCGTCAATGTCCAGAGCGCCGCCGTCCTCCACCGCAAAGCGCACCTCGTACAGGGCCTGCGGCTCCAGGGGCCGGGCGGCATCCAGCGGTTCGCCGCCATCGGCGCACAAAGTCCATTCCCCTTCGTAAGGATGGAACTGCCCCTGAGCATCCTGGTACATCAGGGTATAATCCTGAGGGGCGGCCTCCAGGCCGTTGAGCCGCACCGCCAGAACGGCTTGCTGGCGCAAATTGGGGATGGACACCCGGTTCAGATAGCTTGCCGCTTCCCACTCCTGCCCCAACTGCCGGCTGGAAAGGCGATAGCGCTCCATGCCGCTCAGGGGCAGCGCCTTCACCGGGCTGTGGGGCAGATAGGCGGTCTCGTCCCGCCAGCACACCATCTCCATGCAGTTGGTGGGGCAGTACAGGGCGTTGCCCCTGGGGTCGGCAATGAGCCCCACGGCCAGGTTATTGTATCCCGCCATGGCGGACACACCGGCGCCATACAGGGTCTCGCCGGTATCGAAATCCAGGGCCTCAAAGCGCCACGCGCCCTGGCTGTCCTGCGAATAGCCGTAAAGATAGCCGGTGGCGGTGGACAGCTTAATCATGGCGGTTTCCCGCACATCGTTCCGGCTCCATACCCGGCGGGCCTCATAGCCCTGCTGGGTCTTCACGAAGTCCACCCGTTCCACGCCGGGGGCGATGTATTGGTTGCCCTTCTGCATCCAGTTGGCGTCGTAAATGTTGTCGTAGGATTGAATGGAGGAATCCGCGCCGGGCTCGGACAAGCCGGCGTTTCCCGCGCCGAACCAGTTGGCCACCACCACCGAGGCGGAGCCGTCCTGCCAGCCGTATACCAGAATGGAATTTTCCACGGACACGGGCGCGCCCGCCACCCCGTCCAAAATCGGGGTCTGGGCCACGATCTGGCCGGTTTCAGAGGACACGGCGATCAGGTTCACCGGGTCCAGGTTGTCTGTAAAAATCACCAGGTCCCCGGTGAGGGTGGGAGACGTGCCGCTGCCCCAGGACAGGCCGCCGCCGGTATAGCCCGATTCGGGCAGGGCGTCGTTGGCCCCGGCGCTTTCATAGGGTGTGCGCCAGGTCACCTGCACCCCGTCCTGGGCAGTGAGCATGTAGCAGGCCAGGTTGGTGAGGATGACCGCGCCGTCTTCATTGGCGGCAATGCCGTTTTCCGCGCCCTCCCCCTGGTCCAGCGGATAGAGGAAGATGTGCTCATCCAAGTCCGGCGCCTCCGGACTGCCCGCCAGAGCCATGTATTCGCTGGAGATGTAGCCGATCACCCCGGCAGGGTCCCGCTGGGGATAAATCCGAAATCCCCCCGTGACAAACCACAGATTGCCCTGATAGTCGTACACGATGCTCAATAGGTTCTGCCCCACCTCTTCCCCCAGAATGCGGGCGGCGGCGGCCATCACGTCGATGTCCGCCAGCTTTTCAAACACCGGCAGCACCTGCCCGTCCTGGTCCAGGGTGCGCATCACCAGAATATGGCCGTGGGAGGTGGGCGCCACCACGTTGTCGTTGGCGTCTACAAAGGAATAGGAGATCTGGAAGGCGTACCCGGCCCCGTCATCCCGCTGAGGCACGAAGGAACCCAGCCGCTGCACCTGTTCCCCGTCGAAGGATACGATGGATATGCCCCCCAGGAAGGGCGTCACCGCGTTGCCCCGGCTGTCGTAAAAGGCCGCCGAGGGCGCGTGGATGTTCTGGGTTTCCAGGGAAGCGGTCACCCGGCTGTATATGCCCAGGGGGGCCACAGCATCGGTCACGTCGGAAGCGTACACGTCGTTGTGGATGGAGTTGTCGCCCCGGCCCATGTAGGGGTTCTCCGCCACCGGATTCTCCGGCAGCGGCCTGGGCTGAAGCGTCCTCCACTGCTCCTGCGCCCCAGCGCATCCTCCCGCCAGGGCCAACATCAAACACAGCACCGCCGCCCATATCCTCCGCATCATCCCGGTTCCACCTTTCTCTCGCCGCACTCGGGGCGCATCCCCTATCTTTTATTGTAACATATCCCTTTTCGCCCCGTCAACGCCGGCTTTCTCCCTGATCCCCATCATTTTTACCGAAGCATGACATATCCGGGCATCAACCCCGTCCATGCCTCAGGGGATCCGGCTCCCGCCCAAAAACAATGGGTCCGCCCCACTCACGAGGCGGACCCCCAATGATTGTTCCTACAGGCGGCCTTTTTGCCGGGTTTTCCCCCAAATGCTATCGCCAAGCCGTTTCTGCGGGAGGCGTTTTTTCCACGCATCCCCCTTCGGGGCGCGGCCCCATCCGGCGAAGCGCCTGCGGATAGCCCCTCCGGAAGCGGGTTTATTCGCCGGCCACGGTGAAATCGGTCTTTTCCTCCAGCCAGGCGGGCAGGTCGGGAATGGCCACCAGTTCCTGGGTCATGGTGTCCCGGTCCCGCACGGTGACCTTGCCGGTCTCCAGGGTGTCGAAATCGATGGTGATGCAGTAGGGGGTGCCCGCCTCGTCGGCCCGGCGGTAGCGCTTGCCAATGGAGCCGGTCTCGTCGTACTCCACCCGGAACTTCTTGGCCAGCAGGCGGTAGACCTCCTTGGCCTTGTCCCCCAGCTTGTTCTTCTGCAAGGGCAGCACGGCGGCCTTGATGGGGGCCAGGGCGGGATGCATGTGCAGCACCACCCGGCTGTCGCCGCCCTCCAGCTCCTCCTCGTCGTAGGCGTTGCACAGGAAGGCCAGCACCAGCCGGTCCACGCCCACGGAGGGCTCCACGCAGTAGGGCACGAACTTCTCCCCGGTGGCCGGGTCCAGGTACTCCATGGACTCGCCGGAATGCTGCTGATGCTGGGTCAGGTCGTAATCGGTGCGGTCTGCGATGCCCCACAGCTCGCCCCAGCCGAAGGGGAACAGGTACTCGATGTCCGTGGTGGCCTTGGAATAGAAAGCCAGCTTGTCCTTTTCGTGGTCCCGCAGGCGCAGCTTGTCCTCCCGCAGGCCCAGGGCCTTGAGCCAATCCCGGCAGAAGGCGCGCCAGTAGGTGAACCACTCCAGGTCCTCGCCGGGCTTGCAGAAGAACTCCAGCTCCATCTGCTCGAACTCCCGCACCCGGAAGATGAAGTTGCCCGGGGTGATCTCGTTGCGGAAGGACTTGCCGATTTGGCAAATGCCGGCGGGCAGCTTCTTGCGGGTGGCCCGCATGGCGTTTTTAAAGTTGACGAAGATGCCCTGGGCGGTCTCGGGGCGCAGGTAGATCTCCGCCGCGCTGTCCTGGTTGACGCCCTGGAAGGTCTTAAACATCAGGTTGAACTGGCGGATGGGGGTAAAGTCCTCCTTGCCGCACACCGGGCAGGGAATGTGGTGCTGGGCGATGTACTCCTCCAGCTGCTGATTGGTCCAGCCGTCGCCGGTGAGCTGGCCGCCGGTAAAGTCCTCGATGAGCTTATCGGCGCGGAACCGGGCCTTGCAGGCCTTGCAGTCCATCAGCGGGTCGTTAAAGCCGCCCACATGGCCCGAGGCCACCCATACTTCCCGGTTCATCAGGATGGCGCAATCCAGCCCGGTATTGTAGGGGCTTTCCTGGACGAACTTGCGCCACCAGGCCTTCTTGATGTTGTTTTTGAATTCTACGCCCAGGGGGCCGTAATCCCAAGTGTTGGCCAGGCCGCCGTAAATTTCCGAACCGGCGAAGATGTAGCCCCGGTTCTTGCACAGCGATACCAGCTTGTCCATCGTAAGCTCAGCCATGAAATCCCCTCATTCCACGATTTTGTTTGAACCTAATCATACCAGAATTCGTCCAATTCCTGCAAGGCTTTCGTGTTAAATTCCACCCGTTTCCCCTGGGGAGTGGTCAAAAAGCGCCGGAGTATGCTATAATTAAAGATACAATCGATTTTTATGGCCCCGAATGGGGTTCTGTATCCTTGAATTGGGCCGCATTGCGCCCACTGTACGGAGGTTGGTTGAGCATGAAAGGCACTCGATGGATGCTGCTGGCGGTCCTGCTGGCCTGGGCGCTATGCGCCAACGCCCTGGCTGCCGGCAACGGGGAAACCACCTATCGCGCCCTACTCATCGGCGTGGACGGATACCAGACCAACGCCCTTTCCGGCTGCGTCAACGATACGGGGCGCATGTCCCAGGCGCTCCAGGCGGCCAATGAGGCGGGAGCTTTCTATCAGGCTCCGGTGATCCGCTCCAACCTGCAAACCGACGAAATCCTGCAGCTGAGCAGCGAGCTTGAAACCTGGAATGTGGACGAGGACGACGTCACCTTCTTCTACTACGCCGGCCACGGCTACCTGAGCGACAAGGGCACCCCGGCCATCGTGGGCAAGGACAACAAGATGCTGTCCATCGCCGACCTCATCGGTCTGCTGGACAGCGTGCCCGGGGTAAAGATGGTGGTGCTGGACTGCCGCTACGCCGATTCCCTGCTGGATACCGCTGGGGAGGAGCAGGACGGGAACCAGGCCGCGCTGCAGGCCCTTTCCGCGTTTAACCAGGCGGTGGTCTCCGCCTTCCAGCAGAGCGCCAACGCTTCCAATTATTACGTCTTAGCCGCCTCCACCCTGGCCAGCAGCGAGGAAAAGGCGCTGCCCGCCGGGGAGGACCCCCGGGGCGTGGTCACCTACCTGCTCACCCAGGGCTGCGGCTACGACTACGTGGAGCAGCGCCCCACCGACCTGCTGCCCGCCGACGCCAACGAAAACGGCGCCATCTCCCTCACCGAGGCCCGGGACTACATCCTGAACCAGCTGGAGGCCATGGAGAACGGCGATGAAATCCTGGTGGACGTGGCCATCTCCCCCGAGGGCAGCTCCTATCCCCTGATGGCCCGCCGCGCCACCAGCGAGGTGCTGGAGGTCACCCTGGGCCAGGATACCCTGGAAGTGCCCGTGGGCCGCACCCGCCAGCTGGAAGCCCAGACCCAGCCCCCCAATGCCTCCAAGCGCACCATCTCCTGGACCAGCTCGGATTTGTCCGTGGCCACCGTGGACGAGTACGGCGAGGTCACCGGCCTGCGCCCGGGCACGGCCCGCATTGCCGCCACCACCGCCAACGGGCTTACCGTGTTCGCCGACGTCACCGTGAAGGACGTCACCCTGGTGGACGCCCTGAGCCTGAACACCGCCCGGCTCACCGTGGGCAACGCAAGCCAGGTGCAGCTGAATTTGACCATGACCCCCGCCAACGCCACCGAGGCCATCCATTGGTCCACCGGCAACAGCGCCGTGGCCACCGTGGATGAAAACGGGCTGATCACCTGCGCGGGCCTGGGGGAAACCTATATCACCGTGGCCAGCGAAAGCGGCGTGGAAGCCACCTGCGCCATCACCGTGGTGGACCCCGCCAGCGTGGTCACCGCCATCCAGGTAAATAAAAAGAACGTGGAGCTGTTCGAGGGCGAAACTACGGTGATCCAAACCAAGATACAGCCCGCCAAGGCGGCGGACAGCAGCGTCACCTTCACCTCCAGCGACCCCACCGTGGCCCAAATCGAGGGCGACAGCATCATCCTGGGCGTATCCGAAGGGGAGTGTACGGTGTACGCCACCGCCTCCAGCGGCGTATCCGCCCAGATTCAGGTGTCCGTCAAGGGCCCCCAGCTCCAGCTGAGCAAGAAAAATCTGTCCCTGAAGCGGGGCGGCGCCGCCACATTGCAGACCCGCGTCCAGCCCACCGGCCTGTCCGGAACCATCACCTGGGAGAGCGACGATGAGGCGGTCGCCACCGTGGAGAACGGCAAGGTTACCGCCGTGGCCGCCGGCGAGGCCATGATCACCGCCCGCATGGACAACGGCGCCAGCGCCCAGTGCCGGGTGCTGGTGGAGGGCGTGGCGGTGAAGAAGGTGCGAGTGCAGCCCAATACCCTGAGCCTGGAAGTGGGCGCCACCTCCGAGCTCAGCGCCGCCGTCCAGCCGGAAAACGCCACCATCCAGGACGTGACCTGGAGCAGCGGCAACGAGGCCGTGGCTACCGTGGATGAAAACGGCAAGGTCACCGCCGTGGCCGCCGGCAAGGCGGTGATCACCGCCTCCGCCCACAACGGCGTCAAGGCCAAGTGTCAGGTCACCGTGAAAGCCATCGCGGTGAGCCAGGTCGCCTTGGATATGTCCGAAGTGGAATTGGTGGCCGGGTTGCCCGGCTTGAACCAGGTCACCCTCACCGCCCAAACCGACCCGGTGGAGGCGGGCAGCGGTTCGCTGAAGTGGGCCAGCTCCAATCCCAAAGTGGCTACGGTGGATTCCACCGGCACGGTCACCGCCAAGCAGGCGGGCAAAGCGGTAATCAAGGCCACCGCTCGCAGCGGCAATAAGAACGTGAGCGCCACCTGCAATATCGTCGTGACCGCCAACCGCGTCCAGAACAAGACCCCCATCGTGGGTGAGGAGCGCCTGGTGTACACCAGCGCCCGGCGTATCTTCTACAATCAGGGCAATCTGGTCATCGAACTGTACTTCGCCAACCGCACCGGCTCGGCAGTCACCCTGCCCGAGGCGGGCACCCTGACCCTCACCCTGGCCGACGGCCAGTCCTTCCCCGTGAAGGAAATCACTGCGGGCAGCCGCAAGCTCAAGGCGGGCAAAAACGGTGTCATCACGTATAAGACCAAAGTAGCCCAGGGCGATGTCCTCTACGGCCTGGACCTGCGGGGCGCTTCCGCCCAGCTGGTCACCGCCAGCCAGGCGGCACAAACCACTCCCCTGGACGAAACCGAAACCGCGGCTTCCGGCGACGCCACCGCTGCGGATCAATCCGAATA